>Ga0207864_1000030_pt1 | contig 245162 bp, 173 predicted proteins | sample HigsolmetaAR202D_FD_184834 | JGI IMG/M metagenome (GOLD analysis project Ga0207864, IMG submission 184834) | Ionic liquid and high solid enriched microbial communities from the Joint BioEnergy Institute, USA - AR20-2-D (SPAdes) (version 2) ... | reverse complement strand
GGATCTCCTAATGCTGCGCTCTGAACTTCCTGTGCTGCCCAAGCCTGCATATTCTCCTCCTATATAATTCTATCTCACATCTCACATCATCGTATCACCTCTCCTGATTTGTGGGTAATGCATAGCTGCGGGCGAGGGGGTGAATGGTGATGTTGTATGCGATTTCGCTACGCGAAATCGCATACAAGCTCTCTGAGTTCTGTGCTCTCAAGGATAATCTCGCGATGGTATGCGAACGATCGCCTGTTGCTGCCGACACGACTTTTGGCTAATGCATAGAAGCAGGAGAGGGGAGAAGTGGCTTGCAGAAGCACAGAACCCCTCTCCCGTTTACGGGAGAGGGGCAGGGGAGAGGGCGGTGTGTTGAGGTGGCCTCAACCTCGACTCATCCACCAAAAAAGCCCTGCCCTTCGACAGGCGCTTCCTGAGCCTATCGAAGGGTACGTTTTTTACTCAGGGCCTCGTGTGATGAAAAAATGGTGAAGGCCGAAACCGACCGATCGCTGGCTGTTTCGGCCTTAGGCTCCAAAGGCCCAGCTCGGCAAAGGCTCGCGGCTGCTGCGCCAGTTTTCGGGAATGCCCGCTTGGCCGACGCGCAGGGCTACGATGCCGCCCACAATCGCGCAGTTGGTGTCGAGGTCGCCGAAGCCGAGCGCGGTGTGCCACATCGCGCCTTCGAAATCGTTGAGATACGAGCTGGCGCACCAGATCGCAAAGGGAACCGTATCTTGGCAGGAAATATTGCTGCCATTGCCCAGAACTGCCGCCGCTTGTGAGGCGGGCGCAGCAGGCGATAGCTGGTTGGCACGTGCTAAGCGGCGCGCGACTTCGCTTTCAGGCACATAGGGCAATATCATATCGATCAGGGTGGCGAAGCTAGGTGCGCTGCCGGCCCCTACCCGATAGGCCCAGGCTGCGGCGACGGCCACGGCGATCGCGCCCGCCAGCGCCTCGGGGTGGGTGTGGGTGACCAGCGTGGCGCGCTTGGTATGCTCCACAACCGCTTCCAGATCGTCGGCAAAATAGGCTCCGATCGGTGCCACGCGCATCGCAGCGCCGTTTCCAAACGAACCCATGCCGTGGAAGAGCTGCGGAGCGAGATCGCGCCAACTATGGCCCTTGCCCATCTCGATCAAGAGATGTTCGGTGGCACGCCCATAGTTGCGCACGCTGTTGTGGTGTTCAACGAATGACCGTGCCAGCGCATCTTGGTCGATGCCTTGATGTTGTCGCAGAATATGAACAACCGAGAGCGACATCTCGGTATCGTTGGTGTATTTCCAAGGTGCGGCGGGTAGCGCTCGGTCGATGATCAAGCTTGCCAGCAGATCTGGGTAGCTCAGAAAACGCTCTCCGAACGCATCGCCTATTGAAAGCCCTTCAAGCGCTAGAATGGCACGATCGAGCGGTGAAGGGATATGCTGAGCCATGGTGGGACTCTCCTTTGCCGAGACGGGTAACCCTCTAAGATGTCTGAAAACCCTGTCACCCTAACAGCTGTTATGGATCTCGGATACTGTTTGCTTGGACATCTATTGTAACAAAAATATGCTATGGCTTGAGAGAAGATTCGGTTATACAGCGGCAATTTCTCTTAATTCTAACACGCCTCTATTAGGGGACTCTTAGCTTTTCATGGGCTTCTTCAAATAAGATCGTTAGCTTGGATCGAACTGTCAAGTTAGCTCAAGGCGAAATTTAGTTACCCAATCGCTACCTGCCTCTCGTGATCGCGGCTCGGATTCGAACGGTTTCTCTATGCGATGCCTAGTTGGCGCGCGGGAGGCTTGCCATGCTGATTGTGCTAGCGATCTGTTGGATAGCAGGCTTACTGATTGCCGATCGTTTAGGCGTGACCACGCCTCTGGCGCTTGGAATCGTGCTTACCAGCCTCTGTCTAGCCGCGCTCTGTTGGCGGCGTTTTCGCCTGCGCATGCTCGGCTTGGGTCTCTGCCTGCTGTTTGGGGCCTGCATACGCTACAACAGCGCTCAGTTGCTCGAAACGCCCGCCAGTGTTTGGCTGCTGAGCGGCTACGAAGAGCTCAGCCTACAAGCGGCCATCATCGAAGACCCCAAGCGCACCGAAGACGGCCAACAACTGATTGTCGAAGTCGAGCGGGCGCGCCTAAACGGCAAGCTGCGTCCGGCCGAAGGGCGGGTCTTGGTCAATCTAGCGCCCTATCCTCAATACCACTACGGCCAAGTCTTGATCTTGAAGGGCGAATTGCAGCAGCCGCGCGGTCCCAAGCGTGCGGGCGAGTTCGACTATCGGCGCTACCTCGAGCGCAAAGGCATCAAAGTGCTGATGCGCGACCCAGCCGTGCGCGTGTTGCCCCAAGAATCGGGTTGGGCCGCCTTGCGCTATCTGCTAACCTTTCGCGACCACTGCCGTAGGGTGCTGCTACGTCTGATGCCAGAGCCACAATCCTCGCTCGCCATCGGCATTCTGCTCGGTCTACAAGCCACCATCCCCGACGAGGTCTACAACGACTTCTCGGTAACCGGCACATCGCATATTTTGGTGATCTCGGGCTGGAATTTCACGATTCTGGCCAGCCTACTCGCCTCGGCGGCCCAGCGTCTCAAGATCCCGCGCACCCCAACCTTCTGGATCTCGCTGGCTGTGATCTGGATCTATGGCTTGTTTGTGGGTGCGACCGGCACGGTGCTGCGGGCCGCGACCATGGCCAGCTTGATGCTGCTGGCGACCGCCGCCGAGCGCGAGAGCGAGCCTTGGACGCTGTTGTTTGGCGCTTGTTTCCTGCTGACGATCTGGAATCCCAATGTGCTGTGGGATCTCGGTTTTCAGCTTTCGGCTTTGGCGACCGCCAGCCTGTTCGCCTTCGCAAAGCCGACCGAAGCTTGGCTAGAGGGCTTTCCGCCCTTGCGCTGGAGCAGCTTGGCTTGGGTCAAAGAAGCCCTGACTGCCACCTTGGCCGCCCAGATCTTGGCCCTGCCGCCGATTCTATACAACTTCGGCAATCTCTCGGTGATCGCTCCTGTAGCCAATATTCTGATTGTTCCGGTCATCCCTTTCATTATGTTGTGGGGCAGCATCGCGCTGATCGGCGGCCTGATCTGGCTGCCGCTCGGGCAGGTGCTGGCTTGGATGGCTTGGCTGCTCTTGGCTTGGATGTCGCAGGCCGCCAGCTTCTTGGCCCAGATTCCGGGCGCAGCCTATCAGATCCCGCCCTTCCCGCTCTGGCTCTTGATCGGCTACTACGTGATTGTGATCGGCGGCTGGTTGTGGATTAGTTACCTTCAGCCAGAGCTTGAAACAGACGATGCTGACGAGTAATCCACAATTCAAACACAGCTTTTCCCGTGGTTTACCCACAACTATCCACAAGTTTTCCACAAAAAGTGCCGCTAGGTGCCGCCTGACTCGCTCGGTCGCCCCGCGTTGGCTAGGCTTTTCGCTCTGGCGGAGAGCTTCCAACCTTCCATTCGGCTTCTAGCGCGTCCGCCTTCGGCTATCAACATCCCTTCCTCCCATTCGGGCCCTTGTTAGGTCGCAGCTCGCGCTGCGACCTGCTAGGCGCACACGCCTAGCAGATAGCGCGCTCATACCAAATCCGTTTACAGACTTGCGCTCTTGTAAGACAAAAACGGGAAAAAGGTTGTGAGAGATTTCGCGCTGTCGCGCGAAATCTCTCACAACAAAAAGAGTCACGTTCCACTCTGCCGAAGGCCAAATGGAACGTGATCAACAGGATTTGATATCACTCGCCCCTGAATAGCGTGCATCGTTTGGCTGGCCTTTGAAAAAGGCTACCGAAGCACAATCTATGGTAGCCTAGCTTTTAAGCTGCCTTGCCCGAACCAAACTAGCTGCGCAGTCCCGGAGCGAGGAAGCCTGCATCGGCGCTATCGGCCACAAACACCCAGTCGGGGCCGCCATCGGGCGGGCGAATGCTCAGGCTGCTGGTTTTGGCGCTCAGCCCGAGGTCTTGGGCGTTGCCGGTGCGCGGGTCGTACCACCAAGTGCGCAGCGTATCGCCCTTGAGAACGCTGAGATCGAGCTCGACCTCGCGGTTCGAGGGCAGATAGACCATGGCGTAGCTGCCTTGGCTGTCGCGGGTGGCACGCACATGGTGAGTCTTGCTGCCCGGATCTGAAACGATCAAGGATTGATCGGGGATGCGGCTGAGGTAAGGGCGCGAGAGCAGCAGCCAGCGGGCGTGCTGAACGTGGCTCGCGCCGGGCAGATGCAGCGCTTCGTACCAAGGGCGGCGCGCCCCGATCAGCGCTTTGCGCCCGGGCGTCCACATCTGCCAGACATCGTTGCAGCCGTAGGTGTGGCCGTGAGCGCCCGCGAAGAGCGCCCAGTAGAGCGCTTTGCGTACCTCGTAGTCGTCGAGGTAGCCGCCATCGAGATTCATAATCCCATCGGGCATGTCTTCGTAGCCCGGCTCGGCGTCCATACAGGGCCGGGTGGGACTGCGGTTGTAGTCGGCCTCGATAAAGCGCCAGTTTTCGAAGTTGCGGGCGTGGCCGCTCTGGCAGGTATGGAAATCGAGCCAGCTTTCGTCGTGAACATATTCGGAGGTGCTGTGCTGGCCCCAGGTGTGCATCGTGATCAAGTGGCGGCCGCCGTCGCCCTCGCGCAGGCCGAGCGCCATCGAGCGCACGATCGGCAGATGGTGCGGCTCTTCGATCGGGCGGTCGCCGCCGACGATCCAGATGATCGGTTTGTCGGCGTAGCGCTCGCCGAGGAATTTGCCGTAGATGAAGGCGTTCTCGGGCGTGAAGATCTCTGGACCGACGCCCCACTTCTTGTTCCACTTGTCGCCCCAAGTGGGCAGCATACCGATGGTGAGCCCCAACGAGGCGGCTAGATCAACCACTGCATCGACGTGCTTAAAGTAGGCTTCGTTCGGTTTGGTGGGATCGTCGTCGATCAGGGGCAGATCGCCCTGCATATTGGGGGTGTGCAAGCCGTCGATCTCGGCCAGCACAACGGCTTGAATAACGGTAAAGCCTTTGGCAGCCCGATCGCGCAGGTAGTAGTTGGTCTGCTCGTAGCTACAGCGGTGAAAAAGCTCCCAAGCCGTATCAGCAAGGTAGAAGAAGGGTCTGCCATCATCATGAACCAAAAAGCGGCGGTTTTCGCTTACTTTTAGCACAACACTGTACCTTCCTAACTTGAAACGACAGATTTGCGGTGGGATAGCACGTATAGTACCGCTTTTTGAACGATTTGGCGATAAAGGCCCTTTGTGTAACGACCGCGTATGCTCAATGCTAGACAGTGAAATTGCAACGATTCGCGCTGCCGCAGGCCATTGGATCGAATGGGAGGAGCTAGCATTTGATAGCCGAAGGCGGACGCGCTAGAAGCCGGATGGATGGTTGTGACCTCTCCGCCAAAAAGATACAACGTGCCTGCTACAAAAGCGGCCTAGGAGCGGATCGTTTGCCGAGCAGCTAAGGATTGAGCTTGTTGAGATAGAGCACGAGCGGCTGCGATTGCAGCGGTCCTTGGCCGGTAGCGTTGACCAGCGTGCTGTCGGGCGGCGCACTTAGCGTGCAGCGATAGTGGTCGTGCGAGAGATCGAGCGGCAGCGAGCCGCTTGTCTGCCCGGCTGCGAGCTGGATGGTGTGTTGAAAACTCTCCTTCCAAAGCGCATGCTTTGCGGGGTCGAACTCGGGCGAAGTTGTAAGGATCAGCGTATCGATAAACAACCCGCGGAAGTTGGCGCTCTGCTTGCTGTAAGGGCGCATCACGCTCAGCAGCGGGCTACCGTTGTCGACCATAAAGGGGCCGACACGCTCCCAATGCCAGGTATTGAGCGGCACATCGTCGTGAGAGAAGGCGAGGATCTGGCCGTTGAGCGCGAGCTGGCCCGGGAAGCCGTCGTGTTGGCGGCGGTAAGAGCGCACCCAGATGTAGTGCGGCTTGTGCGGCAGGCCCGAGAGCCTGAGCACGGCTGGCTCGTCGGTTTTAAGGTCTTCGAGAAAGCCGTCGTCTTCAAAATCGAGCGCGAAGGCCGTCTCGCGCCGCCAACCAGTGCCCTTCAAGCGCTCGGCGGGGATGGCGATCGTCTCGGGATAGATCGCATCGCAGCGTAAGTGCAGCTCCGCTACTGATTGGGGCGCCTCGATGCTCCAAGCGAGCCGATAGGCCCGCTCGTTGGGTGATTCTTTGGTCTTGAGCGTGATCGTGCCGCTGGTGCAGCGGGCATGCGCGATCGCCTCGCGCGAGAGGCTGTAGGTATGGAAGCTGCGGCCCGGATGAACTTGAGTTTCGGGGTAGCAGTCGAGCAGAGCTGCCAAGACCTGGTCGCGCTCGGCGCGCTTGGTGCTGCTCACGCTATCCCAGATCACGCTGATGCGGTAGTTGGGATCTGTGTTGGCGATGCGCGCCAGCAGCTCGTTCATTTCGACCAAGCTGAAGGGATAGCTGCTGCCGTCGGGGCGGCGCATGCCGAGGCGGATCAGCTGCTCGCCCTCTTGCTGGATCGGATCGTTGGCCGCGATCAGATAGGGGAAGAGCAGCATATGATCGTCTGCCGCATGCGTTCGGGCCAGATCGTAAAGCTCGCGTCGGTTGATGCGGTCTGGATAATCGGTGATCTCGTTGAAGGAGATGTAGAGGCTTTGGACGATAAACAGGCCGAGCGCTACGCTGCTGAAAGCCTTGACGATGCTGGCCAGATAGCTCGGCCTCAGGCTGCGTAACGAGCTATAGGCCGCCAGTAGGGCGCTTGCGCTCAAGATGTAGAGCGCTGGCAGTCCCGGGTAAAACACGCGCCCAGCGGGCATATGGGCCAGAGCCGGGGCGGGTATGAAGAAGAACAGAGCCCAGATCAAGATCCAATAGAGGCGGCTTTGCTTCCAAGTCAATACGCTCAGCGCGATCCCGAAGGCGAGCCAGGGCAGCAACAAGCCCTGCAGCAGCGGCCCAGCGCGGTTGTAGAGGAAGTCGCGTTTGACCTGCACAAAAATCGCGCTGCCCAGCTCGATGATCTGATCGACGATGCCTTCCCAGAGGCCGATTCTGGCCGCCTTGGCCCCGAATTCGTAATAGTCGAGCCGACTGTAGAGGTAGGTGAGCGTGACCGGCAAGACAAAGCAGAGCGGAATGAAGAAGGCGATCGAGCGCCGAACCACACTTTCCAGCGAGGCCCGCTCGCGCCACCACTCGATCGCCATTATCACAACCATCACGCCGCCCAGGGGTGTGACCGTCTCGTAGGTCAGAAAGCCGAGACCGGTGGCCACGCCAGCCAAAAGGTAGCTGAACAGCGACTTGTTCTGGATCGCCCGTGCTAGAAGCGCCAGAGCCAGCGGCGGCCAGAGCTTAACGTGGCTTTCGACGTTGGCAAGGCGGCTTGCGCTGGTATCTAAGAGCGAGACCGCCAGCAGAAGCATGCTGAGCAGCGCTAAACGCTGGCCTAAGATCTGGCGCACCAGCCAATAGCAGCAGAGGCTGCCGAGCAGGCTATAGCTGGCGACCGCCACCCGTCCGGCGAAGACTGTTGGCCCGAGCGCGATCAGGAACGGCGCTTGCATCCAGAAGCTGAGCGGCACCGCGCCCAAGTGGTAGTCGGCCGAATGCGGATACTCCCCATAGCGCATGGCGCTGATCACCTCGACCGACCACTTCGATTCATCGCCTTCGATGCCGTAGGGTAGGGCGCCGATCGCATAGAAACGGGCGAAGATGGTCAGAAGACTGGCTCCGAGCAGAAAGGCAGCCTCTTTGAGCGGCGACCAGTTGCTCGCCTTGAAGAGCGCTTGCGAGTCGGGGTATGTCAGCGCAACCCAGATCATAAACAGGGCTAGGGCGCTGATATAGAGCCAGAGGCCGTCGCCGTTGAAATAGCCCAGCAGCTGAAGTTGCCCAAGGTAGGCCAGACCGCAAGCGGCGATAAGCAGGCTGCTGCGCGCCAAGAGCGTGCCCGCTTTCTTGCGGCGGTGGGCCACCAGCCCGGCGATCATCAAGCCTAGGCTGAGGCCGCTGCAGCCGATCGCCACGATGTATTTCCACCAAGGCATGGTTTTGAGCAGCAGCGTTCGCACCGCGTGCAGCCCTTCCAAAGGCCGACCAGATTTGCTGATGGTCTCGGCCCGCAGCCCAAGCGGATCGGGCAGCGAACACTAGATCGCGATCAGGCCGATAAGCAGGCTGCCAGCGATCAGCGCTTCGGGCCAGTTGCGCCGCAGGTAGCTGCGCAGATAGCGCAGCGAGATGGAGGGATAACGATCGCTCCTGATGAGTTGAAAGTTGATGTGCTGCGGATTGGAGGCGAGCTTGTCGCCCTTGTTATAGCTTACAACGAGGACGGCTAGCACAGAAAGCAGCGCGCTGCAGAAGAGCGGAGCGCTGAGGAAGAGGTCTAGGTTCATGACGCAGAATTTCCTTAGCTGTGGGCAGGTGAGCTTGTCTGAGGTTTGCAACAAGGCATGTGGTAGCTGTCGGTGGGCTTGAGGAAACTAGCTTCTGTTGAGCGAGTGCTGAAGAGCTGTTGTCTGGCGGCGCTATGCCAAAAGGCGTAGCAGTGTTGGTGGGCATGCCGACGCTTGGCTCGGACAGCGGCGTGGAACTGCGTGTGGCGTCGCTCGGCTGCGCGCTGCTCTGCTCCACAGCGACTGTCGGCATAGGCGTGGCGGTGAGCGGAATCGCCTCGAATGGAGTCGATGATGGGCTAGGATCGCCCGATCGAGGCGGCTGATCGCTAGGCCTGTCGCTTTGCTCGGCAGGCAGCCACGGGGTGGATGTTGGCGTGCCGACAGGTTCTGCGGGCAGCCACGGGGTGGACGTAGGTGTGTCGGCTGGCTCTGTCGTTGGCTCAAAGCTGGCTGGCGGCATGGTGACGGTCGGCATAGCTTGCGGCTGTGGTCCGTTCAGCAAGGGCGCAAGGGTTGTGAGCAAGCCCGACTGTGCGACGAAACGCACCCCGACCAGCAGCGCGATCAGCAAGATGGGTGCGAGCAGCAGCCACCCTAGCTTTTGTCGGCGTTGTTTGGCGGCTAGGCGCTGTTTGATGCGACTATAGCTCGTTTCGGGCAGCCTAAAGCTATCGAGCTGGTGCAGGGCTTGTGTCAGCCGGCTATCGTGCTCGATGGCTTCGCGCCACCAGCGTTGCGCTTGGGGATGGCTGGCGAGATAGGCTTCTAGCTCTCGTTGTTGCTCTGGCGTTAAGGTGCGGTCACGCCATTGCTCAAGCAGCTGGCTCAATTGTTCGATGCTGATATGCCGCATCTTAGACCTCCTCTCGGAGTTGCAGTTGAAGCCGTTGGCGTGCGGTATGCAGTCGAGAGTAGACCGTGCCTTCGCTCAGACCCAAAATCGCAGCGATATCGGCGCAGGGCAGATCGAGGTAGTAGCGCAGCAGCACTACGCTCCGGTGAATCTCGTCGAGACTATCGAGCGCTCTCAGCAGATCGACCTTCAATTCCTGATTCAGGGCGTGGTTATCGGCTTTCGCGCCAAGCCCGGGCAGAAAGGGTTGAATCAGGTTGTAGAGCCGCTTCCGCCGCAAGATCGAACGGCAATAGTTGATGGCGATATGTCCCAGCCATGTGCGAGCCGCTGCCTTTTCGGGATCGTAGCGATTCCAAGCGTTGTAGGCGCGCAGAAAGATCTCTTGTGTCGCGTCCTCAGCCTCTTCAAGATCGCTGAGCATACCGATACACAAGCGGTATACCTCTTGGTGGTATCGCTCAAAAAGTTCATCGAAGCTGAATTGACGCATAACGACACGCTCTCCATTAGCGCTATCGGATCGAGCTATCTACTTATACGCACCACAATTTGAAAACCTTCAGCGTTTTTGGGGATTTTTCGAACGATTTCGCGGGGAATTGAGGCATTATAGCTTGGGCCTAATCTTATCGCTCTTAAGAAGGTATCACTCTAGCGGCGAGGCTTCTAGCTCCCATACGGTCCTTGGCGCGTCCGCCTACGGCTACCAAGTCGCCCACCATCCATTCAACGCAGCTGTTTCGCTGCCTTTGCTGCCTTTGCTGCTTTCACTGCAACCTGCCAGGTGCTTGCACCTGGCAGGTTCACACTGCCTTTCGCTGTTCAATGCCCTCCAAAGCCTTCTCGCTGCGAAGCTGTGGGAAGGTTAGTGGTACAGAAGTCAGTCTGGAAGATCACGAATGAGGGGGAGTACATACGCCCTTCTCCCGTCAGTGCGGGAGAAGGGTTGGGGATGAGGGCAGGCTAGCCTATCTGATAGCCGTAGGCGGACGCGGTCGAAACTGAATGGATGGGAGAGACCTCGCCGTCAGAGCTTGAGCGAGTAAGCTAGAGATCGCTCTGGCGTTTTGCCCAGGCCTGAGTGATGCGATCGAGCATAATCGCCAAAAAGACGATCGCCAGACCAGCCTCCAGACCGCGCCCGGTTTGAATGCGGCGCAGACCTGTTACCACTTCGAGGCCGAGCGCGCCGCTGCCCACTAGACCGGCGATGATCACCATGGCCAGCACCATCATGATCATCTGGTTGACGCCCAGCATAATCGACGGCAGCGCCATGGGCAGCTGCACCTTCACAAGCAGCTGGCGGCGAGTCGAGCCGAAGGCGCGGGCCGCCTCGATCACGGCCGTATCGACTTGGCGCAGGCCCAAGGTGGTGAGGCGAATGCCCGGCGGAATGGCGTAGAGCGCGGCGGCGATCAGCCCGGGGACGCGCCCGACGTTAAAGAGCATAATCACTGGAGTGAGATAGACGAAGGTTGGAATGGTCTGCAAAAAGTCGAGGATGGGCCGCAGGAAGGCCGCGAAGCGCTCGCTCTGCGAGGCCAGAATACCGAGCGGGAAGGCGATCACGAAGGCGCAGATCACGGTGATCAGCACTTGGCTGAGCGTGTCCATACTGTGCTCCCACATGCCCAACAGCCCGATCATCACTAGGCTGCCCAAGCTAAGCAGCGCCAGTCGCCAGCCGCCCGCGTAGAAGCCCAAAATCGTCGCGCCGGCCATAATCACCGGCCAGGGCAAGATGTCGCGCAATAGGCTGCGCATCGGGTTGAGCAGATAGAGCGTGAGTGCATCGCTGAAGGGGCCAGTGCCGATCGGTAAGTCGCCGATGCGATAGAGGTTGACCTTCATCCAAGCGACCAGCCCGTCGACGGGTGTGGCCAGATCTAAGCGCCACTCTTTCGGGAAGCTGTTTTGGGGCAGGAACCAAGCGGTGATCGCGAAGACGATCAGCACAACACATAGGCCGCTTAACAGATTGGTCGAACGGCGGATCAGCCGTCGCCAACCTTTGTTTTGAATGAACAGGCAGAGCAGCTCGGCGGGCAGCGAGATCACGCGCTCGAAGGCACCGCCGACTACCAGAAAGAGCGGCTCGAGCCGGCTCGGCAGCCAACGAGGCACGCGCTCTTCGAGCGGAATCGGCTCCGAGAGCGGATCGATCTGGCTGAGGGCGGCGCTCAGGCGATCGAGGATCACGGCCAGAAAGACGATCGCCAGACCAGCTTGGAAGCCCTTGCCCACCTCAAGGCGATCGAGCGCCATCACCACTTCGCGACCCAAACCGCCCGCCCCGATCAGCGCGGCGATCACCACCATGCTTAGCGCCATCATGATCGTCTGGTTGATGCCGGTCATAATCGCAGGCATCGCCAAGGGCAGCTGCACCTTGAGCAGCAGTTGGCTGCCCGTCGAGCCGAAAGCACGCCCAGCTTCCACAGCCGAGCTCGAAACCTGTTGAATGCCGAGCGAGGTGAGGCGTACTACGGGCGGGATGGCGTAGATCACGGTGGCGACTACGGCGGGCACACGCCCGACGCCAAACAGCAGCAGCAGCGGAATCAGATAGACGAAGGCTGGCAGGGTCTGCATGCCGTCGAGGATGGGACGCACAACGCGGTCGACCGAGCGATAGCAGCCAGCCAAAATGCCGAGCGGAATACCCAGCAGCAGGGCGCAGCAGACCGAGATCAGCATCAGGGCCAAGGTCTGCATACTCTCTTCCCACAGGCCGAACAAGCCGCAGAGCAGCAGCATAAATGCGCTGACGAACGCCAGCCTAAAGCCCGAAAGGGCATAGCCTAGCATCGAGATCAGCGTGACGATGCCGACCCACGAGGTGTTGAGCAGCACCTGTTCGGCCCAGCGCATGCTCAAGTCGATGCTCGAGCTAAGCGGCACAAAGATGCTGAGAAAGATCGGGTGGGTCGTGCGGTTGGCGATCACCCAGCGCTGTAGTTGGTCGACAGGTTGGCGCAGACCGAGATTCCACTCTTTGGGGAAGCTTGAAGTCTCGACCGGAATAAAGCGCAAACAGGCATAGAGCACGACCAATACTAAACCGGCAACTATCAGCTTGAGCGAACGTTGCCAGAGCGGTTTAGTAATGGACATTGTTTGGATCTGAGTTGCCATACGATTCCTTGCTGGTACCGATCGGTTTCACGCTCGACTAGGTGCTTGGGGTCAGAGCGCGCAATACCGCTTTGCGGTCGATCATACCGATTGGGGTGCCTGCATCGTTCACCACCGCCATGGGCTGGTCGTGATCGCTCAAGAGCGGCAGCACCTCTTCAAGGCTCGAACTGCCGGGCACGTTTTGACGAATATTGGTGAAGCCCATTCCGCCCGGGTACATCACCGACGAGGCGGTCAGCACTTTGGCGCGCGGCGCGTCTTTGACAAAAGCCTTGACATAATCGTTGCAGGGCTTGAGCACCAATTCTTGGGGCGTGCCAACCTGCACAAACTCGCCATTGCGCATAATTGCGATGCGATCGCCCAACTTGAGCGCTTCGACAAAATCGTGGGTGATGAAGATGCTGGTTTTGTGCAAGCTGCTCTGCAAGCGCAACAGCTCATCTTGCATCTCGCGGCGAATCAGGGGATCGAGTGCGCTAAACGGCTCGTCATACAGCAGAATATCGGGTTTGACAGCCAAGGCGCGCGCCAGACCGACGCGCTGCTGCATACCGCCCGAAAGTTGGCGCGGGAAGTGATGTTCCCAGCCCGCTAGGCCAACCAGCTCGATCATTTCGGCGGCGATCGCAAGGCGCTCTTTTTTGGGAATACCTCGCACTTCGAGGCCGTAAGCCACATTGTCGATCACGCGGCGATGAGGGAAGAGCCCGAAGTTCTGAAAGACCATGCTGACCTTGTGCCGACGTAGCTCGCGCAGCTCATTTGGCTTCATCTTCAGAATATCTTGGCCATCGATCATAATTCGCCCGTCGGTCGGGTCCGACAAGCGTGAGATACAGCGAATTAAGGTCGACTTCCCGCTGCCAGACAAACCCATTACAACAAAGGTTTCGCCCTTGCGCACATCAAAAGAGACGTCGCGCACCGCAACGACATGCCCCTTATCGACCTTTGTATCGTGGGGCGATGCGCTATTGAGTTTGCGCAATACGCGCTCTGGTGTTCGTCCAAAAATCTTCCAAATGTTCTGACACGATAACATCGATGTGCTTGATAATGGGGTCATCTTTGGCCTCTCTTGATTGGTTTGGAAGGGCAGGCGTCAGAACGGCGCCTGCCCTGTGAGATCTCGGCTAGGGCAGCCAAGCCTTCCAAACGTCTTCGTGGCTATCGATCCATTGCTGAGCCGCTTCTTCTGGGCTCTTCTTATCGGTATCAACAGCAGCGATCATCGAGATCTGATCTTCGTTGCTGTAATTGAACTTGCTCAAGAAAGTATACACTTCAGGAGCTTGGCTTTCCAGACCTGACCAAGCGATTTTGTACAAATTGTCTGGCGGATAGTCGCAGTCGACTTGGCCCGTGCCAGCTTTAGCGCCACACTCGTCGGTATATTCTGGCAGCTGAACGGTGGTCAAATCGTACTTGGCCAGCACCGAGTGCGGCGTCCAGAAGTAGAACAGAATCGGCTCTTGGCGGCTGTAAGCCGAGTCGAGCGCTGCCAATACGGCCTGCTCGGAACCGGCGCGCACGATCTGCAGTTCGAGCCCAAGGTTATTGATAATGTCTTCATCATACTGTACCCAAGCCGGGTCGCCCGCTAGGAACTGACCTTTATTGCCAGTTTCGGCGGTCTTGAAGAGGCCAGCTAACTCTGGGTCTTTGAAACCTTCCCATGTGGCCAGCTCGGGGTGCTGATCTACAACGTACTTGGGTAGAAACCAGCCGATCTTGCCTACAACTCCCAATTCACCGATATCGTTGATCACTTTTTGCTCTTCGATATAGGTCTTGCGATTGTCAGCGTGACCCGAGGGCCAAACTTCGAGGCTTGCGCTGAGATCTCCGCTTGCCAAGGCGGCCCACTGCGCGTTCTCATCGATTGTGACGATCTCAACCGGATAGCCCAGTTCTTTTTCGATCAGGATCTTGGCAACGTAGACATTGATTGATGAACCTGTCCAAGAATTCTCTGCGAGCTTGATCGTCGGCTTATCGCCTGCAGGAGCGCTGGTCGGTGCTGCATCGTTTGCAGCAGGAGCATCTGTGGAGGGAGTACTGGTAGCACCACCACAGGCAGCGAGCATAAACACCACCAAGAGGGTGTATGCCGAGCGGACAAGTGTTGACAAGCCTTGGGGACGGCGTTCGATCATTCCTACCTCCGTTAGGGCAAAGCCGCAGCAGTCTTGGCTTTGCAGATTGCGCTAACGCGCAACTTCTTCCCTCTGAACATAAAAGAATCCTTGGCAAGCGCTATTGGGTCACATCATAGCAAGCCAAAGCCAACAGCTCTGTTTTGGTCAAGCTTAGTGGTAGATATTCGCCAGCAAGATCTGCACCGGAGCTAATCTATTACCTAGGCCTGTTGTTACCAAAAAGATCTGTTGATGAAGACGTGCATATCTACCCATTACGACATTGTTGGGATCGGCAAGTATTATACAACACTGCTTCTCAATATATCGCTTTTTTTGACAGAACTTATTGAATCTTTGCCGATTAAAAAAGAATTTGCTTGATTCTTTGACAATTTCTCAAAGCCTAACAAAACCTTTTGTTAAGCGGAGATATGTACGCAAAATCAAAGCGATTGAGCCGATTTGCGCTCCGTCGCTTGTTATACCAGATCCGTTTAAAGACGAGCATTCTCTTCGCTCAGAAAAACGAAAAGCTGGGAAAAGGGCTGTGTGAGATTTCGCGCGGCAGCGCGAAATCTCACACAACAAAAAGAGACACGTTCCGTTCTGCCGAAGGCCAAATAGAAAGCAAGTTAGCGGATTTGGTATTAATTGTGGAAGACCTTGCGGATTTGGACCAAGTCCGAGCCTTTTCTAATGGCTAATCCACATATGAGGCACATCTTATCCCACTATTTCCCACATTTATCCACAAATTATCCACATGGGCTAGAACTGCTGACCTCGACTAGACTTGCTAAGACTGCTTGCTGGTTTTGGGGCGTTTCAGGCTTACGACGCCCACAATAGCGATGATCAAGCCGATTACCAGCAGCCAAGCCGTAGTGTTAAAGACCTGCTCGATGCCCCAAGCGTTGGCTACCAAGCCGAGCGCTAGAGGAGCGAGCGCGCCGCTCCCAGCCGCCGCCGTCGAATAGATGCCCATCGCGGTGCCGCGGTTATCGGCCGTAGTGTGGTCTGCCACATAGGTCTGCCCCGCAACCATATAGGCGCCGTAGGCCAGACCTTCGATCGCTAAGCAGACGAGCAGCAGATTATAGTTGTGGGTGAGAGCCATACCGAACATGGCAACGATATTGAGCATAAGTGCGCCCAAAATAACGCTCCAAGTGCCGAATTTTCGCGAGATCATGCTGTTAGGCAAGCGCCCTAAGGTCGAGACGATCGCGCGGATGGCGAACATTGAGGCGATGGTAGCTTGGCTGATCAGCAAGCCCTCGGCATAGAGCGGGAAGAAGGTGCTGACTGCTCCGGCAAAGGTCAGATTGATCAGCATATAGCCGAAGGTGACGACCACAAGGTCGAGCTGGCCGAGCAAATGGAGCATTTGGCCCTTGCCCTTAGGCTGCTCGAAGGCGACTCGTGGCTGTTTTGGCACCTCTCGAATAAAGAAAATGCTGACGATAAGACTGAACAGTGCAATAACGCTTCCGCTCAAATAGGCGCTACGCAAGTCGATCCAAGCGGCGATCTGGCCTGCCAGCAATGGCCCTGCTGCGAAACCGAGCCCCATTGCGGTGGTCATCAAGCCGAAGGCTAGGGTGCGCTGTTCGGGTTTGGTGATATCGCCGAGGTAGGTTGCCCCGATCTGGAAGGCCGCGATGCTGGCGATGCTAAACAGGATACGCCCCACAAACAACATAGGGATACCACCGATTCCGCCCAGCAACACGAGGCTGCAGAGGAAGAGTAACGAGCCACCACAAAAGACCAGCTTGCGCCCGATGCGGTCGGTCAGCATGCCGATCGGCAACGAGAGCGCCAACTGCACCAGACCGCCGATCGTGTTGATACTGCCGATCATGGTCAACGACGCGCCCTCGCTGGCGGCGAAGAGCGAGAAGGTGGCGACGAATATTCCGGCGATCACATCGGCTAGGAAGATAATGCCGCACAAGATCCAGATCTCGCGCGAGAGAAGCCTATTTAAACGGCGGAAGAAAGCGAACATGTATGTCCTCGTATCTATAAGCGATGTTTAGAAAACGAGGTCTAGTGTAGTACGTTTTAGAAAAGTCAGCGCTACGATTATGGTTTGATTGAGGATTTTATTCCTCCTAAAGCGAAAAAACTTGATACAAGGTCGCTGTTGCGTGATGACTTTGACACTCTGGCGGCAAGCTCCCTAGCTCCAATTCGGTCCTTGGCGCGTCCGCCTTCGGCTATCAACACCCCGCCCGTCCATTCAGCTCCTATCTGCGCGTGGATAGAGCGCGCTCAAACGTGGGGCGATAGCGGCATACCGATCGCTGCAAAAATCGCTTGTTTTAAACAAGTTCCCATAATCTAAGATTAAAGTCGATAGGTATGTCGAATAGAGCGTTTTTGGCTTAGATCGCCATAGGTCAAAAAGGATCTTGACAGATGCTCTTCTCTGCCTTATTATTGTAAGTGTGACACTTACACAATTAGGGTTGACCTCAAGGTAACCCGTTTATACAACTAACCAACAACGTCTTCCCTCTGGCCTGTGGGCCTTTTTTTCAGCCGCAGAGTTAGTGTCTAAATGACAATGGCGTTTGTCAAGCAGCGGAAAGCAAATCAGCTCGTGCTGATCCGCTTAGGGAGCTTATTGTGTGTATGTTTAGTGTTAAATTGACACTAAATGATAGAGAGGCAGTCTAGCCATGATGATTAAACTGACCCATACCGATCTCGATAGCGCTCGCGAAACGGTTGCCGAGATCGAACGACTTAAACGCGAACGTAACGCCGTTATTTTGGCGCATAACTATCAATACGGTGAGATTCAAGATATCGCCGATTATGTAGGCGACTCCTTGGGTCTTTCGCAGCAGGCAGCCAAAACCGAGGCCGATGTGATCGTCTTCTGTGGGGTGCACTTCATGGCCGAAACCGCTGCGATTCTCAGTCCCAACAAGACCGTTCTGCTGCCCGAGATCAACGCTGGCTGTTCTATGGCCGATTCGATCACTGCCGAGCAGTTGCGCGCTTGGAAGGCCGAGAATCCTGGTGCGGTTGTGGTTTCGTATGTCAACACGACCGCCGAAGTGAAGTCAGAGACCGATTATTGCTGCACCTCGGGCAATGCCGAGCGTGTGATTCGCGCCATCCCCGAAGATAAAAAGATCCTCTTCCTGCCCGACATCTTTTTGGGCAGCTATTTGCGCCAGAAGACTGGGCGCGATATGGAGATCTGGGCGGGTGAGTGCCACGTTCACGCTGCGATCAGACCCGAGATGGTCAACGAGATGCGAGCGCGCAATCCCGAGGCCGAGTTTATGATCCACCCCGAGTGCGGCTGTGTCAGCTCGACGCTCGACTACGTTGCTAGCGGCGCGATCAGCGCAGATCATACCCACATCCTCTCGACCGAGGGCATGATCAATCACGCCCGTTCGAGCAGCGCTACCCAGTTCATCGTCGCGACCGAGATCGGCGTGCTGCACCGCATGCAGAAGGCCAACCCAGAGAAGACCTTCTTGCCCGTACACGAGTCGATCTCTTGCCGCTATATGAAGATGACCACCCTCGATAAAGTGCTGCATTCATTGCAGACCATGACCCACCGCGTGACGGTGCCAACCGAGATCGCCGATAAAGCACGTCTCTCGATCGAGCGAATGATCGCTCTCTAACGCTACAAAGCGGAGAAACTGTTATGGATGTTCAATATCCAAAGCTGCCGGATCTACGGGTCGATGCCCCGCGTTGGCTGGTCGATCCAGAGCAGGTCATAGCCCAACGCCACAGCAGCAATCTGCTGGTGATCGGCGCAGGCTTGGCTGGCCTGAGCGCCGCATTGCGCGCGGCGGCTCATCTGAATGTGACCATCTTGGCGCGTCAACCTTCCATTCAAAGCAATTCGGCTTGGGCACAGGGTGGGATCGCCGCCGCGCTCGCGCCGGACGACTCGCCCGCCGCCCATATGGCCGATACGCTGGTGGCGGGAGCGGGCTTGTGTGATGAAGCGGCGGTCGATTTGCTGACCCAAGAGGCGCCGGGCTTGATCTATAAACTGGCCGAGATGGGAGTGCCCTTCGCGCGTGAAGGCGATCATTTTCAGCTCGGTCTGGAGGGCGGCCACGCCAAACGACGCATCTTGCATGTCGACGATGCGACCGGTTGGGCGATCACGAAAGTGATGATGCAGAACGCGCTTGAACATCCGCGTATTCGCTTTTTCGACAGCATGCAGGTGGTCGACTTGTTGGGCGATGGCGTCTGTACGGGTGTTTTGGCGCTCGACCAAGCGGGCAACTGGCACCGCTTCGAAGCGAATGCCACAGTTTTGGCGAGCGGCGGAGCTGGTGCGCTGTTTGGCCTTTCGAGCAACCCGGCTTCGGCGCGCGGCGAAGGTATCGCTATGGCCTACCGCGCTGGTGCAGAGGTCGCCGATATGGAGATGGTGCAGTTTCACCCGACCGTCTTTCGAACCCGCTCGGGCCAAGGCTTTTTGATCAGCGAAGCAGCCCGTGGCGAGGGTGGTCTGCTCTATACACCCTGCGGTGTGCGCTTTATGCCCGACTACGACCCGCGCGCCGAGCTGGCCCCGCGCGATGTGGTGACGCGCGGCATCTTCCGGGCTATGCGCGAGCACGACTGCGAAACGGTACTGCTCGACCTGACTCACCTGGGCAGCGCCTTCTTAGAGGCGCGCTTCCCGACGATTGTGGCTCGCCTGCGCGCCGAAGGCATCGAGCCGACCAAAGAGCGCATTCCTGTCGCTCCGGCGGCCCACTACATGATGGGCGGCATTCGTAGCGACCTGAACGGCGCGACCAACCTGCCCGGCCTTTACGTGGCGGGCGAGTGCGCCTGTACGGGCGTGCATGGCGCGAACCGCCTCGCCAGTAACTCGCTCTTAGAGTGCTTGGTCTTTGGCATACGCGCCGCCGATCAGATTGTGCAGCAACCTAGTGCGCTCGATGCGCTGCCAAGGCGCCGTGATGCCCAACTGTCGGCTTTCAGCTATCTGCCGCGCGAGCAGTTGGCTCAGCTGATGCAGCACAAGGTCGGCCCGATTCGTCAAGGCGAGCTGCTTGAAGAGGCTAAGCGTACGCTCGACGAGGCTGCCTCGCGCACGGCGCAGCCCGATGCCTTCAATCCGCACCAATACTACAGCGATGCCAACGCGCTCTTGGTGGCGCGCCTGATGGTCAACTCGGCTCTGTTGCGTTGCGAAAGCCGTGGCGGTCACTTCCGCAGCGATTATCCCAGCAGCGACTCCGCTTGGCAGGCTCACATCGTTCAAAGCGTCGAACAGGCTCCAAGTTTTGCTCAGTCGATCGCAGCCCTTCATGAAGCCTTGGCCCGCGTTTAGTTTGAAGGAAGACCAATGGAACTTGCAACACATGTGATGCGCGAGGTTGTTGCCTTGGCCTTGCGCGAAGATATCGGCAGCGGCGATCTAACCTCGCTGAGCGTCATTCCGGCCACTGCCCAGATCGAAGGACGCTTCGTTATGCGCGAGGCGGGCGTGGTCTGTGGCTTGCCCGTCATTCGCGAAGTTTTTGGCCAGATCGATCCGGCCATCGAAGTTGGCTACGCGGTCGACGAGGGCAGTCGCGTCGAGGCGGGCACGACCATCGCTACGGTGCGTGGCCCGGCGCGCGGCATTCTGAGCGGCGAGCGGGTTGCGCTTAACTTGGTGCAGCGTATGAGCGGCACCGCCACCGCAACCGCTCGCTATGTCGATGCGATCAAAGGCACCAAGGCCCGCATCCTTGATACCCGTAAAACCACACCCGGTCTGCGTGCGCTCGAAAAGTATGCTGTGCGGGTTGGCGGTGGCACCAACCACCGTTTCGCTCTCTACGACGGCGTAATGCTCAAAGACAACCACCTTGCGCTCTTGGCCAGCCAGGGCATCGGCCTGGCCGAAGCGATCCGGCGTGCGCAGGCCGCCGTCGGCCCGATGGTGCGCGTTGAAGTCGAGGTCGAGAATATTGCCGATGCGATTGTGGCGGCCGAAGCGGGCGCGAGCATGATTCTGCTCGATAACATGTCGCCTGCCGATATGGCCGAAGTAGTATGCGCTCTCAATGGGCGTGCGCTGCTGGAGGCTTCGGGCGGCATCACGCTCGACACGGTGCGTGCTGTGGCCGAATCGGGCGTCGATTTCATTTCGGTCGGTGCCCTGACTCATGCCGCTCGCGCTCTCGATATCGGGCTCGACTTTTAAGCCATCGCTCCTAAGCAAAAGAGGAACCCCTTACATTAGTAAGAGGTTCCTCTTCTTTGTGTATACGCAATACATCTGCTTTGTGGTGTTTTGGGGGCGGCCTCGGAACACAGGCGACAGACCTCTTTGGCGGTTTGCCTGTTGGTAGCCGTAGGCGGACGCGGTTGGAACCTTATGTGAGGCGAGGGTCCTTACCGCTAGAGCATGTGCTATCAGCTGGCCTGTTCAAACATTGGCTCAAAATAGCCGGTCCAAAACATAAATTCAGCTACGACTAGAGATATAAAGTAGATCACATAGCGGAATCGGATCAGGTTGCTTTTGGGCGGCACGCGCTGCAAAATGCGCGGATGAGCGAGCATAAACTCGGCCCCGTCGAGTAGAACCATCCAGACGCAAAAGGCCGTTCCGATACAGACTAAGATGGCGTGCCAAAAGAGGGTATACCACAGACCTTGGCGGGGCTGGAAAAAGACCCAGATATTTTCGATGCCAAAAAGCTCGATCCCTATGCCCATGCCGAGCCAGATCAGCACCATGGCTGCCGTATAGCCTGCCAGATAGAGCCCATAGCCGCGCTTTCGTTCGGGGTGCGCGGCGCTATCTTTTTTGAAGCGCGCTTTGAGAGATGCGGCGTTTATAAAGGTCACTATGAGCGCGAGAACCCAAAAATAACGGAAAATCAATTCCATAATTCACCCTCACCTACTTCCTGCTACACATCTTCTAAGGTCAAACCTGAGCCTCTAGTATAGCAGGAGCAGGCCAAGCTGAAGTGGACAGCACGCTCGCAAGATCGTCAGCGAGGCTTAATTAATGATCTGCTGAAAGGGGCTTTTGCGGTCTAAGATCGCATCCTCCCACGATATGGGGTCTTCGATCGGTTCGAGATGAGTGAAGACGTTGGTATTCGGCAGGTCGCAACGAATCTCGTATTCGATCTTTTCGACAAACGAGTGACCGTCCTGAACCGTCCACCAGCCCGGCACTAAGACATGGACCGAGACAAAGCGTCGTGTAGCGGCTTGGCGTGTCCAGAGAGCGTGGAATTGAATGCCCTGCTCTTCGTAACGCCCAAGCACATTTTGTACGATCTGCATCTCATCGGCGGGCAAAGCGGTATCCATAAGGCCGAGCGCAGAGCGACGCACCAACTGAATGCCCGCCCAAACGATGTTGGCCGCTACGATCAAAGCGATCAGCGGGTCGATCCAGTGCCACCCTGTTAGCACTACGGCGCCGATGCCTACGATAACACCAACTGAGGTCCAGACGTCGGTCATGAGGTGGTGAGCATCGGCTTCGAGCGTGATCGAATTGTGCTGCTTGCCTGCGCGGTGCAGAATACGCGATACAACAACGTTTACAAGCGCAGCGAGCAGCGAGATCACCACACCGATTCCGATATCTTCAAGCGGTTGTGGATTGAACAGGCGAGGCAGAGCACTGTAGATGATACTGGCAGCCGCTAACAAAATCAGAGCGCCTTCAACACCGCTCGAAAAGTATTCGACCTTGTCGTGTCCGTAGGCGTGCTCTTGGTCTGGAGGACGCGCTGCAATGGTTAACATCACTAAAGCGACTACCGCTGCCACAAGATTAACCACCGATTCGAGCGCATCTGACAGTAAGCCGACTGAACCGGTAACCACATATGCTCCCATTTTGAGAGCGATCGTGATAATGGCGGCGGCGATCGATAACCATGCAAAGCGTGTCAGGGATTCACGTTGCATTAGTACATTCCTTATGGTTGAGGGTAGAAGGGCTGGTAGATCTTTGTGAAGGGAGGATCTATACCAACGTATTTCATAATGCTAACAAACTGGACTAGAAAAGCTATCATCACCAAGCCAAACTATTAACGCAGAACTATTATCATACCGCAGAAAGAACTCGTATTGACGAGACTTTAGTTCTATTTTGTCGCTTATTCGGTACTAGCTAGTCTTGCGATCGCATTTTATGTCCTTGATTTGAGTATAACAAGAAATCGGCATACTTCGGGTTAGTAAAAGACAACTTAACGATTGGGATCAGTTGTTGGCTGCAAAATCGGTCTAAAAGTGGCTGTTACAGCGCCAGTTTTGGGTATATAATTTACGCACATTTGAGCCAATTGCTTGCTCGCCCCAAGCGATAGTAGGCTTAGAATGGGGCAATATAATTGGCAAATAAGGTATAATGCCTATAATCGATTGATCTTGAAGGGAAGAACTATTGTGATAGATCGTATTTTCGTCGCACTTGATGTCGAAACCACGGGCTTAGAAGTTGGCGTCGACGAAATCATCGAGGTCGCGGCTGTTAAGTTCAGAGGTGATGAGGTTTTAGAGACCTTTCAACGGCTTGTGGCTCCCCGCCAGACCTTGCCCCTCAAGATCACGAGGTTGACCGGCATTACTCCTGCCGACTTAGAGCATGCCCCCCGTTTTAGCGCGGTTGCGCCCGATCTGGTGCGCTTTTTACAGAACTACCCGATCGTCGGCCATTCGATCAACTTCGACTTGGCTATGCTGCGCGCCCAGGGCATGTCGTTCACCCAACCCTGCTACGATACCTTCGAACTGGCGACCTTGCTAATGCCCCATGCGCCCGCCTATAAGCAGAGCGCTCTGGCCGAAACGCTCGGCATAGCTCATCCCGATGACCATCGCGCTCTGAACGATTCCGATGTTTGTCGCCAGATCTTCCTGAAGTTGATCGAGCGCATCGAAGAGCTGAGCCTTGACGAATTGAGCGAGATCAACCGCTTGACGACCAAGGCTCCCAACTGGCCGGTGCGCGATCTGTTTTTGGCTGTCGAAAAGGCCAAAGCTCGCGTGGCTTTGACCGAGTTAGCCAATAAACGCATAACCAGCGAAGCGCCCACACTCTTCGAGCCTGAACAGCGCAACAACGAGCCGCCGCTCAAGCCGACCGGCGACGAAAGCCCGCTCGATCTCGATCAGATCGCGCGCTTTTTCTCGCCCGAAGGAGCCATGGGGCGCGCCTTCGAAGGCTATGAACAGCGCCCGCAACAAGTTCAGATGGCTCAGGCTGTGGCGCTTTCCTTTAACGAGCGCAAGACCTTGTTGGTTGAGGCTGGCACAGGCACGGGTAAAGGTATGAGCTACCTTGTACCTGCGGCGATGTTCGCGGCCCAGCGCGGTCAGCGGGTTGTGATCTCGACCAATACCATCAACCTGCAAGACCAGCTCTTCTTCAAAGATATTCCGGCTCTGCAGCGGATTATGGCGAACGATGCTTCAGCGGAGGAAGCTCAAGAGAAACAGCCACCGTTTAAAGCAGCGCTTTTGAAAGGTCGTGGCAACTATCTCTGTTTGCGGCGCTACAAAAACCTGCGACGCGATACCAATCTTCAGCCAGAAGAAGTGCGCGCCTTGTTGAAGGTGCAGCTCTGGTTGCCGAGCACCCAAACCGGCGATCGCGCCGAGATTATGCTGATGGATCGCGAACAGGCTGCTTGGGGCCGCATCAATGTTACGCCCGAAACCTGCACTGGGCCGAAGTGCCCCGAATTCCGCAATTGCTTCTTCTTCCAAGCGAGGCGGCGCGCCGAAGCGGCTCACGTTGTGGTTGTGAACCACGCCTTGTTGTTGGCTGATCTCGCTTCGGGTAACGTTGTGCTACCCAACTACGATCACCTTGTGATCGACGAGGCCCATAACCTCGAAGATGTTGCGACCGATCAGCTCGGTTTCGCTGTCGATCAGCTTGAACTTCTGATCTATCTCGATAGCCTGTACCAAACCGGCGGCGCTCAGACGGTCAGCGGCCTGCTTTCGGAAGTGCCTGTTATCTTGCAGATGGCTGGCACCGAAGCGGCTTACATTGAGAAAGCCCAAGAGATCAGCGCCGAGATGCGCCCCGTGATCGATGGCGCTCGTCAGGCGCTTTACGACTTCTTCTTGCGTTTAACTAACTTCGCCCAAGCCGAGACCGAGGGCAACAAGGGCGCTTACGATTCGCGCCTGCGTTTGACCAAGGCCATGCGTCAACGCCCGCTCTGGGCCGAAGTCGAACAGGCTTGGGATAACTTTAACCTGCGCTTAAGCATGCTCGGCTCGCTGCTCGACCGTTTAGAGCAAATCTTAGGCTCGATTGAGGAATCGATGCCCGAGTATGACGAACTATTCTTGCGCATTCAATACCTGAAGCGCTATGCGATCGAGGTGCGCCTCAATCTCGGCAATATCATTTTGGGCGATAACGAAGAGAAGATCACGTGGATCAATTACGACCGCAACCGCGACAATCTGCGTTTACACGCCGCGCCGCTCTCGGTGGCTGGTTTGCTGCAAGAAGGGCTCTTTGCAGAGAAGGAAACGGTCGTGCTCGCTTCGGCTACCATGTCGATCGATGGTAACTTCAATTTTGTCAAAGAGCGCTTGGGTGTGCAGGAGCCGCTCGAACTGCAGCTCGATTCGCCCTTCGATTACGAAAAGCAGGCCCTGGTCTTCATTCCTACCGATATTCCCGAGCCGAACCAGCGCGGCTATCAACAAAAGGTCGAAGAGGCTCTGATCAAGCTCTGTACCGCCACTGGCGGACGAACCTTAGCGCTGTTTACGGCCAACTCGGCCCTGAAACAAACCTATGTGGGCATTCAAGATGCGCTTGAAGAGCAGGAGATCGCCGTGTTGGGCCAGAATATCGATGGCTCGCGCCGCTCGATTCTGCAGCGCTTCAAAGAGGCGCCCCGCACCGTCTTGCTAGGCACGACCAGCTTCTGGGAGGGCGTCGATGTGGTCGGCGATGCGCTCAGCGTGTTGGTGATCGTCAAGCTGCCCTTCAGTGTGCCGACCGATCCGATTTATGCCGCGCGCAGCGAGCAGTTCGACGATCCCTTCAACGACTACAGTGTGCCGCAGTCGATCTTGCGCTTCAAGCAGGGCTTCGGCCGCTTGATCCGCTCGAAAGAGGATCGCGGCATTGTGGTGGTGCTCGATAAGCGCCTGCTCTCGAAAAAATATGGTGAGCAGTTCTTGCATTCGCTGCCCGATACTATGGTTCGAACCGGTACCTTGCAGCAACTGCCCAACTTGGCGGCGCGTTTTCTGGTCTAATCAGGCCATGCTATCGTACAATAGACGAGCAGAGGGCTTCGGTCGACTCGAACCGAAGCCAGCAGCATCTATTGCAGCATTCATACGCTGAAACTAGTGGGGTTCCTGATGTTTACGCAGCTTCGTTTTGCTCTCACCAGCGCTCGTCGTTGTGCTTTTGTTGGGTGTGTGCTGCTGTTGAGCCTTGTGCTTGCCGCCTGTGGCGCACCAGCCCAGCAGTCGGCACCTAGCATGCCCGTTGGCAAGCAGCGTATCGTAAATGGCGACTTCGAGCAGGGCGATCAGGCTTGGATCATTTCTCAAAACGACAGCGTCGAAGTGATCGATCCGGTTGTCAGCAACGAATCGGCCTTTAGCGGCTCGAACGGGGTGCGCTTTTCGACCATTCCGGGCACGAGCGCGATCTCGGCCTACGAGCAGGCCTTCGAGCTGACCAAAAACTTTGAATTCAGCTTCCGTGTGCGCCCGATCGAAGGCGATAACCGCATCGGCTTGGCCGAAGAAGGTCCGGGTGCCAATGTAACGGTGTTGCGTTTTGTCTTTCTCAATGCGGGCCAAGACGATAGCCAGATTGTGATCTCGGCGTGGGATACGCACTACACCCTGCCTTACCCGCTCGAACCGAACGAGTGGCTGCAGGTGCGCGCTCAGGTCGATAGCGCGAAGGGCGTGCAAATCATTAAGATCGGCGACAACTATCGCTTGCGCATCGAAGCGCCGCGCCCCAACCGCCCGGGCGCGGGCTACATCGTGCTCGGCGACCGTCAACCCTCTTCAGAGCCCTATGTGATCAGCTATACCTCGGCCGAGGTGAAGGCGGGCCTGAGTGGCACCTACGACTTCGACGATATCTCGCTCACTACTCGCGAGTAACACAAAGGCTTGTTGATGGCCCATGTGCAGCATCAACAAGCCTTTTCTAATGCTTCTCATTTGTTTCTAGCAATCGCTCTAGCGGTAAAGGCTTTGGCCCGCAATAGGCTTCTAGCGCGTCCGCCTACGGCTACCAACAGCCCATCCCCGCAAACGAGGGCTATCTGCCTGTGCCTAGCGCCCCCAAAATCCATCGATTCAATCCTATTTCCTATGTTGCAATATAAGCCATCGCATCGCTTATAATCGTTTTCGCCAAGCAGAAATAGCAAAGTGTGCTGTCATCAAGGAGAAGCCAATGCTGCGTTTCCACCTCAATATCTCGATTTTGCTGAAAGAGTATCCCTTTCTAGAGCGCTTTGAGCAGGCGGCGCGCTTGGGCTTCGATGCGGTCGAGTTTTGGTGGCCGCGCGGCGAAGATCTCGACCAAGTGGTGCAGCGTGTGCACGATGCGGGCCTCAAGGTCGAACTGATCAACTTCGATGGTGGCGATCTGGCGCGGGGCGAACGTGGCCTGCTCAATCACCCCGAGCGCCAAGCCGAATTCCATGCTAATCTGCCGGTCGCGCTCGAACTGGCTCACAAGCTCGGCTGTCGCAAGCTCAATGCGCTGGTCGGCCACTGGCTGCCCGCTGAGAGCCGCGAATCGCAGCTGGCGCGCGTGCGCGAGAACCTCGCTTTGGCGGCTGAACAGGCCCGCGCGGCTGGCATTACGGTGGTAGTCGAATCGCTCAATTCGTGGGATAACGGCCCCTACATCTTGACCAATACGCCCGATAGCTTGGCCTTACTCGACTCGGTCGGCGCGCCCAACCTAGCTTACCAGTACGATGTCTACCATATGCAGCGTATGGAGGGCAATGTCTGCGATACGATTCGGCGCTACAGCGAGCGGATCGCCCATATGCAGATCGCCGATTCGCCAGACCGCCACGAGCCGGGCACGGGCGAGCTGAACTTCCCCTATATCTTCGCAACGATCGCTCAGAGCGCCTATACGGGCAGCATCGGGATCGAGTATAACCCCAGCACCACTACCGAGGCGAGCTTAGCTTGGTGGCGCGAGCTTATTGCTCAGCAGTCATAAGCCATCGCTCGGCTAGAGAATGTTTGCCTTCGCTGGAGGGGCGCTTCACCAACTGCGCGGCTGCTTCGAAAGGCTTGTGCGCTTGAATGGGAGCAAGCCCCATCTGGTAGCCGTAGGCGGACGCGCTAGAAGCCGAATGGGAGCTAAGGAGCTCTTCGCCACTGTTGTAAAAGCCAGTAGCAATAAGCGGCCTTGCAGCGCCCCTAGACCCATTGGCGGAAGCGAAAATAGATGTACATCACCAAGGCTAGCGCGCCCATAATCAGAATGGCGACGGGCAAGGCCCACGGGCTTTCTGAGTAAGGGATGGGCACGTTCATGCCCAAAATGCTGGCGATCAGGGTCATGGGCAGCATAATCACGCTGATCATGGTGAAGATCTTCATCTCTTGGTTGATGCGGTGCGAGGTTAAGCTGCCCAAGGTAGCATCGATACCTTCGATGATCTCTTTCTGCTCCTCAAGCATGTCCCACATGCGGGTGAAGCTGTCGGTCAGGTCGCCGAAATACTCCTCTTCGTCGAGCTGCAGGAAGGCCCGTTGACGCGATGCCAGCGAGCGAACCACTGGAATATTGGGCCGAATGATGCGCCGCAGGCTGATCAGGTCGCGCCGCAGGAACGAGACCTCTTCGACTGTTTTTTGCACGTCGTTTTTGAACATCTCTTCTTCGAGCAGATCGAGCTTTTCATCGAGCCGATAGAGCATGGGGAAGCAGGTGTTCAGCATCATTTCGATCAAACGATAGAGCAGGTAGCCCGGCCCGCGCGACATATAGCGCTCGCGTACTTTTTCATCGTCGATGGTGCGCAACAGATGCAGCAGTGGGCGCATGCGCCCGTCGTGGGTGGTGATGAGGTAGTCTTTGCCTACAAAGATATCGACCTCGCAGACTGTCGATAGGCGAGTCGCTTCGTTAAAGATCGGAAAGTGTAAGACGATGAAGAGGTAGCCTTCCTCTTCGTAGTCGTCGATTTTTGGGCGCTGAATGCGCGAAAGAACGTCTTCTACATGCAGCGGATGGAGGTGATAGTGCTCGCGCAGCACTTCCATCTGCTCTTTGGTGGGGTAGATCAGATCAAGCCAAGTTAGGCCAGCATGCTCGACATGGTGCGTGCTTGCTCCCGAAGCAAGGGGCAGGTCTAGTCGTGCGATCGTGTGGCTCATAGGCGAACTCGTTTCCGCTAAGTGCGAACGTGATGATACCAAATCCGACTGATTACTTTGGCCTGCGGCAGTTTGGAACGACTATTTTTGCTCTTTCCCCAGATTCTCGTTTTTCCCACAGTGCGAGCATGCCAGTCTTTAGGCGGATTTAGTATGAGATGTTCGATCAGGCTGATGATGATTTGCCAATATCGATCAGCGTCTGTTCAAAAGGCTCAAAAAGCTTCTCTAAAGAGCGCTTTTTTAAGCTAGATGAGAGGCCGAATTGTTTGGCATCGCCTCCTAATACTAACACCAATTGGCTTAAAACGGCCAGATCTATGGGCGCACCTCGCTCAGCTTTTCTGCTTACACGAGGTCGAGACGAGGTTTGTTTTTGGCATATCCATGCCGAAAAAAGATAGCGCGCTTTGGTTGACGAATGGCCTAAGGGCTGGTATACTGATCCAGCGCCTCATTATAGAGGGCGTATTCTTTAGTGTTTCTGTTACTTGAAGGAGTGCTGCGATTAGAGAACGGTTACGCATCAACAATCGCATCCGCGCACGCGAGGTGCGCCTGATCGATGATCAGGGAGTGCAGGTTGGTATCGTTTCGCTCCGCGACGCTCTCCAACTTGCAGAGGAGCGTGGGGTCGACCTTGTCGAGGTTGCTCCTACGGCGGTTCCGCCCGTCTGTCGTTTAATGGACTATGGCAAGTTCCGTTACGAGCAGAGCAAGAAAGAGCGCGAAGCCCGTCGGAACCAACGCCAAGCCGAGATCAAAGAGATTCGGCTCAAGCCGAAAACCGATGATCACGACTTAGAGGTTAAAAGCAATCAAGCACGACGTTTCCTGTTGCGTGGCGATAAGGTCAAGTTCACGGTTCGTTTCCGTGGCCGTGAGATCTTCCACCCTGACATTGGCCGCGAAATGCTCGAACAAATTGCCGAAGCCCTTCAGGATACATCGGTAATCGAGCAGCGACCCTTAATGGAGGGGCGTGCCTTATCGTTGGTGCTAGCTCCTAATGCGAAAGCACTCAAGGAAGCGCAACGTGCCCAGCGTGCCGCGATTCAGCGAGCTGCTGAGCAGCGCAACGCAGATCGGAACAATCAGCAGGCGGCGCAAGCTGCTCCAACAGATGACGACGATCTGGACGACGAGCTTGAGAACGAAGACTTCGATGATGACATCGAAGACGATGAGGACGAAGACTAGAGTAGGATAGAGTAGGATCGTTCAATGCCAAAGATGAAGACCCACAAGGGTGCCAAGCGGCGCTTCAAGATCACTGGCACCGGTAAGATTATGCGTGCCAAGGGTATGAAGAGCCACTTGCGCCGCCGCAAGTCGACGCGCGTGAAGCAGCAGTTCGACAAGATGCAGCAGGTTCACGAGCGCGATGTGCGCCGCATTAGTGTTGCTCTGCCTTACGGCTTGAAGTAAGCAGGGCAACACACCCTAAGTTCACGGTGGTGCTTGTAGCGGTTTAAAGAAGCAGCCCTATCAAGCGTGTTTGCTGCTCCCGAAGCACCCCAATGGAGATATTGGTAGTTTTTTTTTGTTAATTGTTGGAGGATCTTTATGGCCCGCGTTAAACGTGGCGTAATGGTTAAAAAGCGCCACAAGAAACTATTAGCACAGGCGAAAGGTTACCGAGGCAGTCGTAGCCGTCGCTATAAGGTTGCCCACGAGACAGTGATGCACGCGTTGGCGTATGCCTATCGCGACCGCCGCAACCGCAAGCGCGATTTCCGCCGCCTCTGGATTCAGCGTATCAACGCTGCTGCTCGTCTGAACGGTACCACCTACAGCCGCCTGATGCACGATCTGAAGGTCGCGGGTATCGAAATCGACCGCAAGATGCTGGCCGATCTGGCGGTGCGCGATCCTCAGGGCTTCAGCCAGGTTGCTAGCCTCAAGGTTTACACCGGTGGCGCATCTGCTCCTGCTGCCGAATCCAGCTCAAAAAAAAAAGTAGCCGAGTAGCTGCTGGTTCCGTAGTGATCGATTATATCGAGTACAATCCCGAGGGCAGCGATGTCCAAGGCGAGTATGTACGCATCAAGAACACTGCGAAACGAGCTGTTAACTTAGAAGGCTGGAAGCTGATCGACGAGGGCGAGAAGCACAGCTATACCTTCCCGAGCTTTAGCTTGGCTGCGGGTGCTGAAGTATTGCTTTGGACCAAAGCTGGCGAAGATGATGCGAGCAACCTCTATTGGGGCAGCCGTAGCGCTATTTGGAACAACGAAGGCGATACCGCTCAATTAATCGACAGCAAAGGAAAGGTTGTTAACACCTACTCCTACGGCAAATAAGAACTGTTTGCCCTCTCTAGCGCTTGCTAGGGAGGGCATGCTTTTTTGAAGAGACAGGTTAGCGTGATTACCAGTAGTGCTAATCCGCATATCAAGCGGCTTCGTTCCTTGGCGACCGATAAGCGCGATCGGCGTCGCGAACGGAGTTTTTTACTTGAAGGCGTGCGTTTAGTGGCGACCGCGCTCGAAGCGGGTGCGCCCTTAGATCTGGTCTTGTATGCGCCCGAGCAGTTGGCGAGCACAGCCAGTGGACGTGCGCTCTTGGCCCAGATCGAGAAGCTGCCCTATGCCTATGCCGCCTCCGAGCAGGCGGTCGCGGCGGCTTGTGAGACAGTGTCGCCTCAAGGGGTGGTGGCTGCAGCGCCGTGGCCAGAGCTAGAGACACGCCCGGGCCAGTTGGTGCTGATTCTCGATGGCGTGCAAGACCCCGGCAATGTCGGCACCTTGTTGCGCACCGCCGAGGCGGTCGGCGCCAGCGAAGTGATCTGCATCAAAGGTAGCGCCGATCTCTACAGCCCCAAAGTGGTGCGCTCGGCTATGGGCGCGCACTTCTTCCTGCCCTTGCGGGTCGATTTCGCTTGGGAAGAGGTGGCCAGCTATTTGGGCCAGCGCTATACCATTTATGCTGCCGACGCCGAGGCTGAGCTTTCGTATTTCGATGTCGACTGGTCGCGGCCAAGCGCCTTAGTGGTCGGCAACGAAGCCAACGGCTTGAGCGCCGCAGCACTACAGCATGCCCATAGCATGCTCAGCATTCCGATGGTCGGGCGCAGCGAGTCGCTGAATGCGGCGGTGGCGGGCAGCGTGATTATGTTTGAAGCGCTGCGACAGCGTCGTAATGCCTAAAATCGTCTTTCGCCAAAGGGCATGTGGCAAAATTAGCGATTATATGGCATACTATGGACTAGCGTGATAGAACAACCACCTTTTTCAATCTAAGGTGGGTACAGGCTGTGATGAAGCGAGTACACAGGAGCTAGAGCGTTCAGAGAACGATGGTCAGCGGCTGAGAGCCATCGTCGTGAATACCTGTGGAAGTTCCCTTCTGAGCCGAGCGGGGAAAGGCAGATTTGCCGAGTAGTCGTCTCCGGGATGTCCGCCGTTATACGGGCGATGAGGGTTAGTCTGCCTTTAAGGCTGCTAACCGCATTAGGGTGGTACCACGGGTCATACCTCGTCCCTACGAGCGTATGGCTTTTTTTATTGCCCTTATCTATTTAAAGATTGACGATAATCTCCTGAAAGCGAGTGATACCAAATCCGTTTACAGACTTGCGCTCTTGTAAGGCAAAAACGGGAAAAGAGTTGTGAGACAACAAAAATGGTCACGTTCCACTCTGCCGAAGGCCAAATAGAAAGTAATCAACCGAATTTGGTATGAATAAGGAGGAGCAATGGCATTTACTGAAGATATAGATGCATTGGAAAAACGTGCATTAGAAGCCTTGGCAGCCGTGAGCGATCTGGCTGGCTTGGCCGAATGGAAGAGCACTTACCAAGGCAAGCAGGGCGAAGTCACCAAAGCTAGTCGTGGCTTGGGCGCTTTGCCGAGCGAAGAGCGCCCCGCCGCTGGCCAGCGCATCAACGCACTGCGCACCAAATTGGAAGCTGCCTACGAGCAGGCCGAAGCGCGCTTGAAGGAGGCAGCCCTGAACCAAGAGCTTGAGCAGGATAGCATCGATGTAACGCTGCCGGGTCGCAAGCCAGAGGTGGGCCGCCTGCACCCGACGACTCAGATCTTGCGCCAAGTCAGCGAGATCTTCTCGGACCTCGGCTTCCAGATCTGGGAGAGCCGCGAGGTAGAGACCGACGAACTGAACTTCGGTCTGCTCAATACGCCGCCTGATCACCCGGCTCGCGATATGCAAGACACCTTCTATATCGAGACGCCGCCCGATGCTCCCAAGGTTGTGTTGCGCACCCAGACCTCGCCGGGCCAGATCTATGCGATGCGCCGCTATGCTCCCGAGCCGGTGCGCGTATTGTTGCCGGGCAAGTGCTTCCGCAACGAGAAGGTAACGGCTCGCTCTGAGTTCATGTTCTATCAGTTCGAATTCTTGGCGGTGGGCCGCAACATTACCATGGGCGACCTGAAGGGTACTTTGAACGTGTTGGCCGAGCGCATGTTCGGTAAGGGCACCCGCACCCGCCTGCGACCGAGCTACTTCCCCTTTACCGAGCCGAGCGCCGAGCTGGATGTGAGCTGTTTCATCTGTAAGGGCAAGGGCTGCCGCATCTGCAAGCACAGCGGTTGGTTAGAGATCGGCGGCTGCGGTATGGTTCACCCGATCGTATTGCGCAACGGCGGCTACGATCCGGCCGAGTTCAGTGGCTTCGCTGGCGGCTTCGGTCCTGAGCGTATTGGTATGTTGAAGTACGATATCGACGATATTCGCCTCTTCTATAGCGACGATTTGCGCTTCCTTGAGCAGTTTAGCTAACAACTGGCGAACGCGAGCGGCGGGATTGCGAGAGCTCTGGCGGCGCGCTGACAAAGCGCTGATCAGCTTGCTGGTGAGCTTTGTAGTGCTTGCCAGCCTGTATAACCTGCTGGTGCCTTTGGGCGAAGGCCCCGACGAGTCGGGGCATATGGCCTACGTGCTCTTCTTGCTCGACGGTGGGCGTCTGCCGCTGCAGACCGCAGAGCATCAAGATGTGCCGGGCGAGGGCCATCAGCCGCCTTTGGCCTATCTGCTCGCCTCGTGGTTGTTGCTTTGGCTGCCCGCCGAAGCGCGCCAGCTTAATCTGACGCCTAATCCACAGTTTATGTGGAGCGGTGGCCAAGAGATCGCTGCTTTTATGCGCAGCTCGCAAGAATTATGGCCGTGGCCTGCTCAGACTTGGGCGTGGCATATCGCGCGGGCGCTCTCGACCGTTTGGGGCCTGCTGAGCCTGCTGACCTGTTGGGCGATCGCCCGCGAACTGAAGCTCGCTCGTTGGATAGCGCTGCTAGCGCTCGGGCTGTTGGCCTTCAACCCGCAGTTTGTGTTCGGCAGCGCACTGGTGAGCAACGACGGTCTGCTGGCGACCTTGAGCGCCGCAGCCCTCTGGCTGACGATCCGTCGGGAACGGGCTTTGCCGCCCCAACAGGTCGAACCCGACGGAGCTTGGTATCGCGCTTGGGCTGCGGCGCAGGGGCAGCCCCTCGCGTTGGGGGCGGTGATCGGTTTAGCCCTGATCACAAAACAGAGCGCGATTATGCTCTTGGCGCTGCTGCCGCTCGCGGCGTGGTGGCGTTTCCAATGGCAGTGGCGCGCTTGGCTGCGGTATCTAGCGGGCCAAGGCATCGTCATTTTGCTGCTGGCTGGCTGGTGGTATTGGCGCAATCAGCAGCTTTACGGCGATCTTTTCGGACTCGAAGCCTTTCGCTCCGAGTTCATTACCCAAGCGTGGGACTGGCGCGATCCGCGCGCTTGGCGCGGGGCCTTCATCCAACTGCACGAGTCCTTCTGGGGCCGTTTCGGCTGGATGAACATTCAGACGCCCACCTGGTGGAGCTATACGAGCGCGCTGCTCGGCTTGCTGGCTGGTGCAGGGATCGTGCGTCTGTTGTGGATCGGCTGGCAGCGCCGCACTCTTGCGGTTTTGCTGGTGTTGCCGCTCTTGAGTTTGGCGTGGACTTTCAGCTTCGCACTGACCGCTGGCTTGGTTGCTTGGCAGGGACGCTTTCTCTTTCCGGCTAGCGCGCCGATCGTCTTGTTGCTGGCGCTTGGCTTGTGGGCTTGGGTCGACTACGCGCCGCTGCGTGAGCGTGTGGCGAAGCTCTCTGAAGCTTTGCAAAGTGGATCGCTGGCTCTGCTGGCAGTAGGAATGGCGTTGCTCTGTGCCTCCTTCGCCTTCACGCAGATCGTGCCGAGCTATCGCTGGTATGTGATCAGCGAGCGCGAGGCCAGCGCCGAACAAGGCCAAGCGCTCAGGCTGCGCTTTGCTGAAGAGTGGAAGGCGGGGGTTGAGCTGCGTGCTTGGCGTAGCGAGCAGCCTTGGAAGGCAGGCCAAACCGCCGAGGTTAGTTTGATCTGGTTCGCCAACGAGCCATCGTCGCGCAACTGGACCGTCTTTTTGCACCTGATCGATGCGCAAGGCGAGATCGTGGCGGAAGATAACACTCAGCCGCTCAACGGGCTTGCGCCCATGACGCTCTGGACCAAGGGCGATTGGTACCGTGATCTGCACCAGATCGAGCTGCCAGCCGACCTACCCGTGGGTGAATACCGCCTTGAGATGGGTTTATACGACGAACAGAGTAGAAAAGGCCGTCGCCAAGGCATCTGGGACGTATCGGGCGAATTTATTGGCGACCATATAGGGCTTGGAATGATTTTGGTCGAGTGATGCTTGTTGCGTCTCAACGCAAACTGAGCATCGAGATGCTTTGGGCATCACAAGGAGGAAAGATATGCTTGTACCACTTTCGTGGCTAAAGGAATATATCGACCTCGACCTTTCAGTTGACGAGTTGGTCAAACGCATGACCCTCGCCGGTATGGAGGTCGAAGGCGTTGAATATATCGGTGTTGAGGGCGGCGAGCTGCCTTGGGACCCCGACAAGATCTTTGTTTGTAATATTCTCGAAGTGCGCCAGCACCCCAACGCCGACAAACTGGTGTTGGCAGATGTCGACTATGGCGCCGAGAAGCCGCACACGGTTGTGACTGGCGCGCCCAACCTATACCAATACCGCGACAAAGGCCCGCTCAGCCATCCGCTGAAGTCGGTCTTCGCCAAAGAGGGTTCGCGCCTCTACGACGGCCATCAGGAAGGGCGCGTGATCGTGACCCTCAAGGGCCGCCCGGTGCGCGGCGTTATGTCCGACGCCATGCTCTGTTCCGAGAAGGAGCTGGGCATCAGCGACGAGCACGAAGGCATCTTGATTCTGCCCGATGACGCGCCGGTTGGTACGCCGCTGCGCGACTACATGGGCGAAGTTGTGCTCGATGTAGCTCTGACACCCAACCTCTCGCGCTGTCTCTCGATCATCGGTATGGCACGCGAGATCTCGGCTCTGACTGGTCTGCCCCTCAAGCTGCCCGAGGGCAAGCCCAAGGCGAACGGCAAGTCGATCGAAGGGCGCGTCAAGGTAACGGTTGAAGATAGCCAGCTCTGTCCGCGCTTTATGGCAGGCTTGGCCGAAGATATCAAGATCGGCCCCTCGCCCTTCTGGATGCAACAGCGCTTGCGCTATGCAGGCATGCGCCCGATCAACAACGTGGTCGATATCTCGAACTACGTCATGCTGGAATGGGGCGGCCCGAGCCACTTCTTCGACGCCGATAAGGTTACAGACGGCCATTTGGTCATTCGTCCGGCGAAGGAGGGCGAGCGTTTAACCACCCTCGACGGCAAGCCACGCGAGCTTTCCGCCGGGCAAGTCTTGGTCTGCGACCCGACTGGCCCGCTCAGCTTGGCGGGTGTGATGGGTGGCGAGTCGAGCGAGGTCAGCGATAGCACCACTCGTATCTTGGTCGAGGCTGCTACTTGGGAGCCGACCAGCATTCGCCGCACAGGCCAAACCTTCAAGCTGCGCAGCGAGGCTTCCTATCGCTACGAGCGCAATGTCGATAGCGAATTGCTGCCGACCATCCTCAATCGCTGTCTGCAACTGCTCGAAGATCTAGCTGGCGCAACCGTGGCCCAAGGTGCTGTCGATGTTTACGGCCAGCCTTGGCAGCCCTACGAGATGGAGCTGCCTGCTCGCGAGGTCAAGCGCTTGCTCGGTATCGAACTGAGCGCTGAAGAGATCGCCGCCCAGCTTGCCCCGCTCGGCTTTGAGCCAGTGGTGCAGGGCAGCGGCCCCGAGGCCAGCGTGAAAGTCAAGGTGCCTTCTTGGCGGCGCGATGTGCAATTCACAGCTGACTTGGTTGAAGACGTGGCGCGCCTCTACGGCTACGATAAGATCCCTGCCACCCTGCTGCCCGACGAGCTGCCCGCTGCCGACCCGCACCCCGAGTTGGAGCTTGAGCAGAAGGTGCGCGACTTGCTGGCAGGTGCAGGCCTGAACGAAGCCATCACCTATCCGCTCACCAATATGGAGTGGATCGCTCGCATCGATCCGGCTGCGGCTGATCCGAGCAAGTATGTGCGTTTGGCCAACCCGAGCACGCCCGAGCGCGAGTTCATGCGCCACCATGTGTTGACCTCGCTCTTGGAGCCGCTGGCCTTGAACCTGCGCGAACGCGAGAAGGTGCAGCTCTTCGAGATCGGTCGGGCCTATCTGCCGGTCGAAGGCGAACTGCTGCCAAACGAGCCGCTGCGCTTGGCGATCGCTATGGCTGGCCCGCGCGACCTGTTGGCTTGGCACACACCTAGCAACAAGCAGGTGCTCGACTTCTTCGATCTGAAGGGTGTGATCGAGATGTTGATCGAACGTTTGGGCATCGAGCATCAGGTTATGGTGGTGCCCTGCAACGACGATCCGCGCTTGCACCCGGGCCGCGCTGCGCGTTTGGTGCGCGCTCAGGGCCGCAAGCTGGGCAAGAAGCCCGTGCCCGACGCTGCTCCGCTCGGTGTCTTCGGCGAGCTGCATCCCCAAGTGCGCCAGCGCCTCGAACTGCCGGCCCAGCGCGTGGCAGTGGCCGAGCTCGAGCTGGGCGAACTGCTGGCTATGGCTGTCGAGCCGCGCTATCACTCGATCTCGCGCTTCCCGGCCACCATTCAAGACTTCGCTGTGATCGTTGACCGCAGCATTCCCGCCAGCCGCGTGCAGGCCGTGCTCGATCAGGCCGCTGGTAACGACCTCGAGTCGATTACGCTCTTCGATGTCTACGAAGGCCCGCAGGTTGGCGAGGGCAAGCGTTCGCTGGCCTATCGCCTCTCGTTCCGAGCTGCCGACCGCACGCTTTCGGACGAGACCTTGGTGAAGGTGCGCGCCAAGATTATCAAGTCGCTCGAGCGCGAGCTGGGCGCAAGCATCCGCGCCTAAGCGCTTCTTTCGACGCAAGAAAAGACCTGCCAGTATGTTGGCAGGTCTTTTCGTTTGTGCTTTTTTCGGGCGGAAAGTGCTCTAGCCCAAACAGGCTTTAACCGCGTCCGCCTTCGGCTATCAACTGGGCTGGCCTCTCCCAAGTTGCGAGCTGCTCAATGCGAGTACGAGGCAGTTCAATGCGAGCACGAAGCGGACTTGGATGGCTTTGGAAACAGCGCTAGACAATGAGAATCAAAGGAAGACTTGAGAGCGCTTTCGCGCGATATCGCGCGAAAGCGCTCTCAAAAAAAGAGGAAGTTCCGCTCTGCCGAAGGCCGATCCGCTTGTATGGGAGGGCGGGATCGTGGTAGCCGAAGGCGGACGCGCCAAGCAACGAATGGAAGGAAGAGACTTCGCCGCCAGAGGTAAGCACAACACACAATCGATTAGGCGCTAGACAGGCGATATTTCGCTCTGTTGAAGTAGCGAGCACGATCATTTCGACGCTTCGGAAGCGAGATTTGGTACGATCTTTGCCCAAGCTGCATCGATTTGGGCGTAGGTCGCTTCGAGCGAGCCGCTATTGTCGATCACCACGTCGGCTTGGGCGATCTTTTCGGCTTGGGGCGGCTGAGCATTGATGCGTTGCCAGGCCTCCGCTTCACTCATCCCCCGATGGGTCATCAGCCGCTCGGCCTGCTGCTCGGGGCGACAGGTCACCACCCAGATGGCGTTGCAATGTGCTTTCCAGCCGCTCTCCAGCAGCTTGATGGCGTCGATCAGGGCGACTCGTCGTTGCTGCTCGGCTGCGGCTTGTTGATCGAGCTCGCCCAGCCAAGTGTGAATGTTGCGCCGTACCTCGGGGTGAACCAGCGCTTCGAGTTGTTTGAGCTTTTCTGGGTCGCTAAAAACGATATTGCCGAGCGCTTTGCGATCGATCGGGCCGTTGGGTGCGCTCAAAATGCCCGTTCCGAAGTGAGCCACGATCTGCTGATAGACCGCTTGACCCGGCTCTTGGAGTTGGCGCGTCACGTGGTCGGCGTCGAGCGTATGGGCGCCGAGTTTTTGCAGATAACTCACCACGCTGCTTTTGCCGCAGGCGATGTTGCCCGTCAGCCCGATCAGGTAGAGATGGAGATACGACATACAGACAGTTTAACTTTCAAACATATCGACGTATTCGCGATTGATCAGGGCGTCTTCAGGGATCTCGAGCCGCTCAAGTAGCTCTCCGATCAGAACCGCTTTATGGTCGGCATCTTTGCGGCTCCAGGTGCGGCTTTTGATCTCGAGGAATGGCCCTGGGTCGGGTTGATCTTTAAGCGTATCGAGATTGATCGCGAAGTCTACACCTTTATAAAGGATGCGCCAGCGTTTGCGCGATTTGCTGATCTCGATAACACGATCAGGTTGCAGATATTCGCGATAGAAACGCGTGCTATAGTTGGCCGGCGCAGTGTAGTTGGCGCGCGAGGCCAAGAGGGCCTTGGGATAGTTGTCGAGCTGAGCCGGTTGGGTCAGGGTGATGTTGTACTTCGGCTCGAGCCGCGCGCCCGGATCGTGGCGGTGGTCTTCGCGAATACGCACGCGCCCTTGACCAGCTGCATTGAAGAGGAAGTAGGTGTCGTATTGTGAGCGCTCGCTTGGCTTGGTGATGCTGATCTCGCTACTATTGAGCACCTCTTCGACTTTGGCGATTGCTTCGGGTTGCAGACGCGCTTTAGCTTGTACCTCAAAGATCTCGGTGGCTTGGATGCCGCCGATGGCAAGCAGTTTGTCGAGCAGGTTCTGTTCGCGATTCTCTAAGAAGGCGTTGATACGCGTGGCGATATCTTGGGCCTTGTTGACGATCTCTTCTTCGTTGAGGGTCAGCAGATCGCGGTCGCGCATCAGAAAGACGCCATCGACCAGCACATCGCGCACATCCGATGCGCGTGCGCTGTAGACCAAGTGCGAATAGATCGCGTCGGGGGCGTAGGTGTAGCGCGGGGCACTGTGCAGCTTGCCTAGCTCAACAACGGTGATGTCGGCCCGTTTGCCGACTTCGAGCGAGCCGATCAAATGCTCGAGATGGATGGCGCGTGCTCCCCAACATGTTGCTAAAGCCAGCGCCTCTACCGCCGGAACAGCGGTCGGGTCGCCGCTGGTGCCTTTGGGCAGCAGAGCCGCGAGGTGGATCTCGGTCCACATATCTTGGTCGTCGTTCGAGGCTGGCCCGTCGGTTCCGAGACCGGTCTTGACGCCCGCATCAATCAAGCGTTTGTAGGGCGCGATGCCGCTGGCTAACTTGAGGTTGCTGCTCGGGCAGGGAACTGCGCCTACACCCTTCTCGCGCATAATCAGCATGTCGTCTTCGGTGGCGTGCACGCAGTGGGCCGCGATGCAGTTAACTTCGAAGGCGCCCACGCGGTTGGCATAGCCGATCGGGGTTGTATCAACGCGCTCGCGGCTCTCTTGAACTTCGCGGGCCGTCTCGCTTAGGTGGGTGATCAGCGGAGTGCCATATTTATGGCAGAGGGCCGCCGCCTCTTGATAGATCTCATCGGTGCAGGTGTAGGGTGCATGCGGTGCGATTGTCGGTATGATACGCGGGTGTTTGTGCCACTGCTCCATAAAGGCCGCAGAGCGCTCTAAGCCTTCGTCGTAAGAGCGTGCATCGGGGGTGGGCAGGCGCATCACAGATTGACCGCAGATAGCACGCATGCCTGCTTTGTCAGCGGCACGGGCAATTTCCTCTTCGAAATAGTACATATCGACAAAGGTTGTCGTACCGCTGCGGATCATTTCGGCACACGAGAGCAGGGCGCCCGTGTAACAGAATTCGGGATTCACAAACTGCGATTCGACTGGGAACATATAGCCGAACAGCCATACATCGAGTTGTTGGTCAGCGACAAGGCCGCGTAAGAGACTCATGGGAATGTGGGCATGTCCATTTACCAAGCCCGGAATAACCGCACAACCCGCACAGTTATGAATGTGCGAAGCAGTGTAGCGCTGCATAATGGTATGCGTGGTCCCCACCGCTACGATCGTATTGCCCAGCACGGCGACGGCCCCGCCTGTGATGACTTCGCGCTTCTCATTCATGGTGACCACAGTCCCATTAATGAGAAGCAGGTCGACGGTTTCTACCTGTGGCATGAATACTCCTTTATTACTATCTCCTAAATGCTGTTATCTATCTCCATTGATACATATATAGAGTTTGTCTACACGGCAGTGCAATGAGGTCAGGTCATAGGGGCCGCAGAGCTACTGTTTACTCTCAAGAGTATGTGCCAAGAGCTGTTGAGAGAAGTGGATTCAAGGCAGAAAGATCGTCGGCTAGACCGCTAGGGTTATCTAAACCTTGGCCCGCTGTATGATGTTGTCTAAAGATACCCGTCGCTGATAGCTTCTGTCAAGCTGTTTAGAGTGATAATCAGAAAATCTTTTTCACAAACTTGTTAACCAACCACACTATAGCCACGAGTTCGCTATGAGGATAAATAGAGAACAGATTTTCTATAGTTGTGGATGCTTGGAACAGGGCTTGAAATACTCGTTTCTAGAGCGCCGATTTGGGAATAGTTGTACAGCTCTCACCCGTTTACTAAGGCCTATGCTTGGCTCTGAAGAGAATTGCCAATTGGCAATAATGGTGTATTATATGTATACACAATTTAACGTCTAAATCGTTATTGTGAAGCGAGTCAATTTAGATTGTGTAAATTGTGATGTTTGACACATTCTATACCCTATGTTACACTTGGCGCGTAAGATAGAAGAACCATCATGTGTCAACGAATAATGTGAAAAATAACACCATTTACTCGATGGTGTTATTATCGTGTATCTGGATCCGCCTAGGGTTGGTAAATACGCGCCGACAGCCGTTCGCCCTTTGCTAGAAAATGGAGCAGCGATGAGACTACCTCGTCTGCACCGCCCGCGTCCTGTAACTTGGCTTGCTCTTGCCCTCGCGTTGCTGGCTGCAATTTTTGTAGTTGAGCCTCAGGCGGCATTTGCACAACCACCATCACCTTCAATTTTAACGCCGGAATCAGCAAACGCTGAAGCAATCTCCGACCTGTTTATGTTTGTGTTGTGGTTTGCTATCGGTGTGTTCATTCTGGTCGAAGGTCTGATCATCTACTCGGTTGTGCGCTTCCGCAACCGGGGTGACAAAGAGTTCGTCCCAGTTCAGGTCTACGGCAACACAAAACTCGAAATTGCTTGGACGGTCGTGCCAGCACTTTTGGCGATCACGATTCTGGTTCTTTCGCTCCAGGCAATGCCCAAGATCTATGACATCCCCGGCGACACCGTCGCTGCAGCTGCTGCTGATGTGGGTGTCTGTTATGTTGGAAATCTGTCCGTCGATGAAGTGACCCGAGCTGCAGGTACTGACCTTCTTGTTGTGAAGGTAACTGGCCATCAGTGGTGGTGGGAATTTGAATATCCCCAGTATGGCTTCCATACTGCAACCCAACTGGTCGCTCCCGCTGGCCGTGTGGTGAAGCTAGAATTGACCGCCGATGACGTTATCCACTCGTGGTGGGTGCCCGAACTCGGCCCGCAGTTCAACGTAACCCCCGGTTACATCATGGAGAGCTGGTTCCAGGTCCACAAGGAAGGTACTTACCAAGGCCAGTGTGCAATGCACTGTGGTGAGGCTCACGCCTACATGCCGATGGAAGTCAATGTTGTCTCTCAGGCGGACTTTGAACGCTGGGTAGAAAACGAGCGTAAGCCACGTCTTGAGCCGACCTCTGAGTTGGCTATGAAAGGCGAAGCACTATTTGCTACGAAGGCTTGTGTTTCCTGTCACGCCATTAGCGGGTACCCAGATAACAAGGCTGTTGCCCGCCGTGCTCCTGACCTGACTCACTTCGGCAGCCGTTCGTATCTGTCTGCTTATCTGCCTAACACTCACGACAACCTCGTTCACTGGTTAATTAACCCAGAAGAACTGAAGCCGGGTAACCGAATGGCTGGTACAATTCGACCAGGTTTTGTCTCTCAGGCCGAAGCAGAGGCACTGTCAGCCTATCTGATGAGTCTAAAGTAAATGGTATTTCGCACGTGGCGCCTTTAAACGCCACGTGCACTTTCGCTGTTATATCTAGTCAGGAGTGGTTCTAGCGATGGCAACACACGCTGTCCCTCAGACCCAACCGAAGGTCAAATTCGAGAACAAAGATGTCGGTTTTTGGTCGTGGTTCACAACCGTTGACCACAAAAAAATCGCCATCATGTATATCTATTTTACATTGTTCTTCTTCTTGGTAGGTGGTCTTGAGGCTCTCATCATTCGCCTTGAGTTGTTCGCACCAGGCAGACAGCTGGTTAGCCCCGAAGACTTCAACCGCATGTTCACCATGCACGGAACAACGATGATCTTCTTGTTCATCATTCCGATGTTGACTGGCTTCGCTAACTACCTGGTTCCGTTGCAGATCGGTGCAGCAGACATTGCCTTCCCGCGTTTGAACGCGCTAGGCTTCTGGATGCTGGTTGCTGGTGCGATTATTCTCTACAGCAGCATCTTCTTGGGTGGTTTGCCCGATAGCGGTTGGACCGGTTATGCTCCCTTGACCACGAGCGTCTATTCACCCTCTCGCGGTATGGACCTCTGGATCATCGGTCTGCAGGTGATCGGTGCTTCCTCGCTGATGGGTGCTGTCAACTTTATTGTAACGATCGTTAACTTGCGCGCACCGGGCATGACCTTGATGAAGATGCCTCTCTTCTCATGGGGCGTGTTGGTCATGTCTATGCTGGTGCTGCTCTCTACGCCGATGCTCACTGGCGCTTTGACGATGCTGTTGACCGACCGCAACTTCGGTACACGCTTCTACAACGCTAGTGAAGGTGACCCGCGACTCTGGCAGCACATGTTCTGGTTCTACTCGCACCCGGCAGTGTACATTATGATCCTGCCGCCGATGGGTATGATCTCGGAGATTCTGCCGGTCTTCTCGCGCAAACCGATCTTCGGTTATAAAGCAATCGTCTTCTCGACGATCGGTATTGGCTTCTTGGGCTTCATCGTGTGGGCACACCACATGTTTGTTAGCGGTATCAGCCCTGTTATCCAAATCTTCTTCATGGCTTCGACGCTGGCGATCGCCGTGCCGACCGGTCTGAAGATGTTCAACTGGATCGCCACCATGTGGCTGGGCAACCTGCAAATGAAGACCCCGCTCTACTACTCGATCGGCTTCCTTGCGATGTTCTTGATCGGTGGTATCAACGGTGTATTCCAAGGTAGCGCGCCGATCGACTCTCAGATCACCAACTCCTACTGGATTATCGCGCACATTCACTATGTGCTCTTCGGTGGTACCGTAATGGGTATCTTCGCTGGCTTCTACTTCTGGTTCCCCAAGATCTGGGGCCGCATGCTGAACGAGAAGCTGGGTATTGTCCAGTTCTGGATCTTGATGATCGGTATGAACTTGGCGTTCTTCCCAATGCACATCTTGGGTATTCTCGGCATGCCTCGCCGTATCGCCGACTACCGCCCGGGCTATGGCTGGGAAATCTACAACCAGATCTCCACCGTTGGTGCGTTGCTGGTTGGTTTGGGTGTCTTGCTCTTTGTGATCAACTTCTTCTGGAGCCGCAAGCACGGCGAGCGGGTTGGCAACGATCCGTGGGAGGCCGATACGCTGGAGTGGTATACCTCTTCGCCACCTCCTCCCTACAACTTCGTGCGCGTGCCACATGTGTATAGCGTGCGCCCGTTGCGTGACATGCGCCTTGGCTTGTCGCCTGAAGAAGCTGCCAAACAAGGTGAACACTAGGCTAGCGTATAGATAGGCACCATCCGCCGCGTTTCGAAAATCGTAACATCTAAGAAGCGAACCTGACATGCGGGGGAGTCTGGAGGGGCGCACCTTCTAACTCCCCCGTTGCCTATTATCGACCTGCACGCGACGGCATGTGCTACTGGAAAGCAATGTAAGACCATGACTCTGCTCTCACAAATAGATACATCTGCTTCTGTGCGCCTGCGTCAGCTCGCGCTCGTTGGCACCTTAGCAGCTGGGGCGCTTGCCGTCTTAGGCTCGGTGGCCGATATGCGAAGCGTGTCACAACTAGGAGGGGCCTTCTTAGAGGTCGCTCCTCAAGGCGGCGTCTATCTGGCTGCCGTTCTGCTTGTGGCACTGCTTGCAGTTGTAACCAGTGTGATCGGCTGGCGCGCTCGGAGTGGTCAACCGCATATCGTGCGGCTTGCACTGATCACGGGTGCCCTCTTGGTCGCCCATGTCCTCCTCGGCGTGTTGGCAAACGCACTGGGCTGGTTTGCCTTTGGTTCGGTTGTACGCTTAAGCACCTCCTTGGCACTTGTGGGCGCTCTGCTCACGATCGCCTTGGGTAGTGCTAAAGAAGAAGGCCCCGTCAAGGCTTCGCAGAAGATCTTCCGTCGCTCTCTGATGACGACCAGCATGATCTTTTATGTTGGTATGTTGATCGGTGGTTTTGTCACCAGCATGGGTGCGACGGGTGCCTGTGGAAGCGATTTTCCGTTTTGCAACAACGCGCTGTTGCCTGCTGATCCCTTCTCGTTGGCAGGTCTGCAACAGATCCATCGCTTGAGCGTGGCTGTTGTTGCGATTTCGCTCGCGATGTTGATTTGGAAGATCGTTGAAAGCCGCTGGAATAATCGTTGGCTGCAGACTCTGACGGTCGTCGTCGCAGTGGCCTTTATCGGCCAGTTGCTGACGGGCGCAGCTTTCATCTTTCTGCCGGCTTCGACGCCCTTGGCGGTACTTCACCAGATTTTCGGAACAAGCGCTTGGGCCTCGCTGGTTGCGCTTAGCTTAATCGCTTGGAATGTTCCCGCCGTTCCACGCCCGCTGCAGCAAGAGCGTGGCTGGAAGCAGATCGTCGATGACTATATCAAGTTGACCAAGCCGGGTGTGATCTCGCTCTTGCTGGTAACGACCATCACGACGATGTACGTGGCTGGATCGCCAAGCCTTTCGCTGGTGTTTTGGACTTTGCTGGCTGGTTATCTATCGGCCGGTGGTGCCAATGCCATTAACTGTTTCATCGATCGCGATATCGATGTTTTGATGGGCCGCACAGCTCGCCGCCCGATTCCGAGTAATCGTGTCAATCCAGTTCACGCTCTGATCTTCGGTATCGTTTTGGGTGTGCTTTCCTTCGCGCTCATGGCGTACTTCGTCAATCTGTTGAGCGCCGTTCTGTCGCTCTTCGCATTGCTGTTCTATGTTCTGATCTACACATGCTTGCTGAAGCGCAACACACCCCAAAATATCGTGATCGGTGGTGCGGCTGGTGCTATCCCGCCTATGATCGGTTGGACCGCAGTAACGGGTGAACTTTCTTTCTTCCCGGTGCTTCTGTTCCTGATCGTCTTCTACTGGACGCCCCCTCACTTCTGGGCTTTGGCGCTCATCCGCCGCGAAGACTATGCGCGCGCTGGTGTACCCATGCTGCCAGTAGTGAAGGGCGATGCCGAAACGAAGAAGCAGATCCTGAACTACTCGATTATCATGATCGTGATCACGCTCGTTCCAACCTTTATGGGCTACCTGAGCTGGGTCTATCTGGTCAGTGCTGTATTGCTCGCTGTCGCGCATATGCGCTACGTCTTCGTGTTAATGAAGGACGAAGCAAACAGCATTGGTTGGAAGATGTATCGCTTCACCTTGATCTATCTAGCGCTCTTGTTCTGTGCAATGGTGCTAGATGCAGTGATTACTCGTTCAATCGTATCGTAGAAGGAAATTCCTATGCGAGATAATAGTACGGATGCTCGCAATCGGCGTTTAGCAGCTTTGCTTGTCCTCTGTATTTTGATAATGTCCGGTGTTACCGGTGTTTGGATGTATCTCTATTCGATCAACTATTGGGGAGTTTAAGATATGAGCACGCTAGAAGTAGATTCGGGCAAGGGTGCGCCACCGAGCGATCCGAACCACGACGGCCACGATGACGGCGAGTTCGTTCCGCACTTGCCGCCGCCCAGCATTCGCCCCTTCATCATGTCGATCGGCCTTATGTTCCTTGCCTATGGCATCGTCTATCTGCCCGATGGCACTCCCGGCTTTGTGCTCTTGGGCCTGGGCGTTATCATCTTCGCTGTCGGCTTGGCCGGCTGGATCCGCGACGATATTCGCCACGCTCGCGAGGCCAACAAGCACGGTGGCTACCACTAGGCTTTACTAAGCTCTAGGCTATATTAAGAGAGGCAGTCGACGTATGTCGGCTGCCTCTTTGATTCGAGCGTACTTCTCTTTTGCTAGCTCCTCGAGTCTGCTTGATCGCTTCAGTGTGTTAGCGGCGAGGTCTTTCCCTCACAAGAGGGCTTAAGCGCGTCCGCCTACGGCTATCAACATCCTACCCATCCATACGGGCGATCGCCCTGCGCCGAGCGCAGCGTGATATTCAATCCGCCTACTGTATTTCTTTTGTCTCTTGGCAGAGCAAAACAACGACTCCTTCGGCAGCGAAAGTCAGTGTTTGAACCCGCTGGGTGCTTGCACCCGGCAGGTTGCAACGAAGGCAGCGAAATGCGAGATGAACTGAATGGAAGGCAAGCGTCTTGGTAGCCGAAGGCGGACGCGCAAGGGATCGAATGGATGGGGAGGAACTTAACGCCAGAGCTATACAACAAGGAGGGTTTGTTTAGATAAGCTCTGCGCAATGCTTGTTATGCTGAGTGAGATCTCGCTCTGCAAAACCTCACTCAGCATACGACGATCGCAAACCCTGTTTACAGCAAGCGAGCTATTTGCGCTCGGCTAGCGGAACAAATTCGCGGTCTTCTGGGCCGATGTATTCGGCGCTCGGGCGCATCAGACGGTTGTCGAGCAGCTGCTCGCGGATATGAGCGGTCCAGCCGGGCAAGCGCGAGCATGCGAAGGCCGCCGTGAAGCAGTCGAGCGGCAGACCGAGCTGATAGAGCAGTGGCGCGCTGTAGAACTCGACGTTCGGGAAGAGCTTGCGCGCTTGGAAGTGGGGGTGGTTGATGACCACTTGCGAGACGCGCTCGGCGATGGCGTGGGCCTTGGCACCGTCGGGCACATTCTCTTGCACAACCGGATCGGCGGCCAGAGCTGCCGAGTTGGTGCGTAGATGGCGCACGCGCGGATCTTCGGTCTTGTAGATGCGGTGGCCGACACCCATCAGACGCTCTTTGCGAGCCAGCAGTTCGTCGATCGCCTCTTCAGCGCGCTCGGGGCTGCCGATATCGAGGAAGGTGCGCATAGCGAACTCGTTGGCGCTGCCGTGCGACAGACCCTTGAGAGCGGCGATTGCGGCGGTGATCGCCGAGCCAAGATCGTTTTGGGCGCTGGTCACCACGCGACCCGTAAAGGTCGACACGTTCAGGCTGTGTTCGGCCAACAAGATCATATAGGTGTTGATGGCGCGCGCTTCGTTTTCGGTCGGGCGGCGGCCGTAGATCATATAGAGCAGGTTGGAGGCGTGATCGAGCTCGGGATCAGGCGCTACCGGCTCTTTGCCATCGCGCAGACGGATCCAAGCAGCCAGCGCGGTGGGAATGCGAGCCAACAGGAAGGCTCCGCTCTTGAATACCGTCTCGGGCGTCATAATCGCGCTGACTTCGGGGTTGATCTGGCTGATCAGCGATGTGATGCTGCGCAGCGCATCCATGCCGTGGCCTGTGCGAGGCACAGCGCGAACGATCGCCATCTCTTCATCGCTCAAAGCGCGTTGCGAGGCAAGCTCTTGTTTAAAAGCCGCAAGTTGACTTTGGTTGGGTAAATCGCCGTTCCACAGTAAATAAACAACTTCTTCCCAGCTTGCTTGAACCAGGTCGTGAATGTTATAGCCACTATAGCGGAGATAGCCTGCAGTACCGTCGATGGAAGCCAATGAAGAACGGGCTACGATGACCCCATCAAGCCCCACACTTGTAGTCGCACTCATTGCGATTCTCCTTAATTTAGACTCGAGAGTCAACAGATTAGCTGTTGTAAAAGCTTTTTGGCACTACCAACGCTCTAAAACTAATTCTGAAGCATTATGGAAGAAATTTCACAGCTTCTCTTTTTGAGATAGTATGAGTAGTGTACACCCAGTAGCCGGAAAAATATGCTGGCGCTAGCAATCTTCAGCCAAATACTGTACTATGACTTTACCATTCTACTTGATATGTGTCAATATATATGTATATATGTTGATTCAAAGGAGTAATGGCCCAGCATGCTGCTTGAGGAGGAGTTATGCAAATCATCAATGGAGAAGAGTATCTTGAGGCTGCTGAGGTGGTGGCGTTGCTGAAAGTCAAACGCGCCACACTCTATTCGTATGTGAGCCGTGGGATCTTAAATAGCTATAAACAGGGTGTCGGCAGGCAACGCCTGTATAAACGCTCTGAGGTCGAGGCGCTGCTGGCGATTCGCCCCAACAATGAACCTCAACATGAAGGCCCGAAGGTCTCTTTGCCGCTTGCCGAAACCTGGACCGGCGACCATTAAGCGATCAGCCTGTTAACAACAACTGCCTGAAACTAAGCTAGGTTTGAAGCAAGCGCTTTCGTGCTTTGAACGCGATCGCTTTCAAACTCGTTATACTATTTTGAAAATATTCGCTTTGTGGAGGTTTCTCTACAGCCTTATTGAGGCGATTTGTGGTATAACAAGTATGAGAGAACTATACAAGAACTATTGAAACTGAAGCCATCAAATAGGCTGATGGTTTTGCTTTCTGTTTATTATTGCTTACAATTAGTGCCATTTTGTATCCTATAAACTCTCTCTGAGACGTACTATCTACAACAACCTGCGGATTCTTGTTTGTTAGAAATAAGCAGAGATCTATCAACATGTTTTGGTGAGACCAGCAGCTTACACAATGCTACGCCTACCTAGGCTGCTGTAGTACGTGTGGCAGAGAATGAGACGAGCATGGAGAGGTATGTATGCATCGTAATGAGTTATTAGATCGTGTTCGTTCAGGTGAGCGCTGGGATCTGATCATCGTTGGAGGTGGTGCAACTGGCCTTGGTACTGCAGTTGATGCTGCCTCGCGAGGCTATCGCACCTTGCTGGTTGAAGCATATGACTTTGCCAAAGGTACATCGAGCCGCAGCACTAAATTGGTTCACGGTGGTGTGCGCTACCTGGCTCAGGGAAACGTCGCGCTGGTGTATGAGGCGCTCCTCGAGCGCGGACGCATGAGCCGCAATGTGCCCCATTTAGTGAAACCGCTGCCCTTTGTAGTGCCAGGCTACACTTGGTGGTCGAATCCATTTTATGGTATCGGCCTGACTCTTTATAGCTTGATGGCCGGTCGATTGGGCATCGGTTTTTCGCGTTTAATAAGCGCTAAAGAGGCTCTGCGCCTTGCCCCAACCCTTGAACCCAAAGGCTTGAACGGCGGTGTGGTCTATTACGATGGTCAGTTCGACGATGCTCGTATGGCGGTGACCTTGATGCGCACCCTCTTCGATCATGGCGGTGTGGCGCTCAATTACGCTCCTGTGGTACGCTTGAATAAAACCGACGGCAAGATCACGGGCGTGACTATTCGCGACAGCGAAAGCGGCGAAGAGATCTCGGTTGAGGGCAAGGTTGTCGTCAACGCCACGGGTGTGTTCGCCGATAACCTGCGCAAGATGGACGACGGCAAATCCGAGCAGATGCTTTCGCCCAGCCAAGGCGTTCACATCGTGCTCGATAAGTCGTTCTTGCCGGGCGACCATGCCATTATGATCCCCAAGACCGATGATGGTCGCGTTTTGTTTGCTGTGCCGTGGCACGGTCGAGTTGTGGTTGGTACCACCGATACACCCGTCGATCACACCACCTTAGAGCCGCGCGCGCTTCACGAAGAGGTCGAATTCCTGCTCGAACACGCCGCTCGCTACCTCTCGAAAGATCCCACCATCGACGATGTTTTGAGCATTTACGCTGGTTTGCGCCCGCTGGTCAAGCATGGCGCGGGTGGCAGCACCGCTTCGCTCTCGCGCGAGCACACCTTGGTCGTCTCGGAATCGGGCCTGATAACCATCACAGGTGGCAAGTGGACCACCTATCGCAATATGGCCGAAGATACGGTCGATAAGGCCATCGAGGTTGGCCAGCTTCCACCAGCACCCTGTGTCACCAAGACCTTGCGCCTACACGGCTACCAAGAGCAGCCCGAAGAGGATCCCTTTGGTGTCTATGGCAGCGATGCGATCGCACTCAAGGTGCTGCTTGGCTCGCAACGGGGCTGGCACGAGAAGCTGCACCCCAACCTGCCCTATCGCGTTGGCGAGGTGATTTGGGCTGCCCGCCACGAGTTGGCTCGCACCGTCGAAGACGTGTTGGCGCGTCGCACCCGTGCCCTCTTGCTCGACGCCTACGCAGCCGAAGAGGTCGCTCCCAAGGTGGCCGAGCTGCTAGCCGAAGAGCTTGGATACGACGAAGCGTGGCAGAAGGCTCAGGTGGAAGAGTTCACCAACCTGGCGCGCGGCTACCAACTGAAGCATGTCTTAAATAGCTATAAAGAAAAAGCCGCCTAAGAACAGACCGCTTACTCAAAAGGACAGGTCGCTCATTGCGAGCGGCCTGTTTTTTGTATTGTCAGTTCTCCAGCACAATGGCTGCCTAGCACTCTGGCGGAGAGATCTCAACCTTCCATTCGGTCGCTCGCGCGTCCGCCTACGGCTATCAGATCAGCGTCCATCCATACGGTTGGCTAGCTCGCAGCTTACGCTGCGACTGCCAGGCGCAAGCGCCTTGCAGACTCAAGCGCTGCCTATGAACTTGCATGCTTGCAACGCGGGAAATTGGGGAGCGAGCCAAGTTCAGCTCTGCCGAAGGCCAAAAGAAACAGAAGCATCAACTAAATTGAGTATTAATCGGCAGGCGAATGCTGAAGGTGCTACCTTGGCCGAGAGTGCTGCTGACCGAGACGCTGCCGCCGTGGGCTTCGACGAGCGAGCGCACAATCGCAAGCCCAAGTCCGCTGCCGCCTGTCTCAAGCGTGCGCGAGGTATCGGTGCGATAGAAGCGCTCAAAGATATTGTTCAGCTCGTGCTCTTCGATTCCGCTGCCGTTATCGGCAACTTCTAGCACAATCTCGTTCATCTCTTGACGCGCCCGCAATCTGATCGAACCTCCGGCGGGGGTATAGCGCAGGGCATTGCTGACCAGATTGCTCAGGGTGCGAACCATCTGCTTATGATCGATCTGGATCTCGGGCAGATCTGGCTCGCTCTCAACCCGTAGAGTGATCTGTTGTTGTTGAGCGCTATGTTGGAAGGTATCGGCCACATGCTGCAAAAGAGAGCTCGGTGCGATCGGCTCGCGGTTGAGGGTCAGCTCTCCGGCATCGGCCAGCGAGAGAGTGTGCAGATCTTCAACCATATGCAGCAGATGCTGGGTTTCGTCGTACATCATGGCGAAGCGCTTGGGAGTCGGCGTCAGCACTTCGTCGCGCAGCGCTTCGAGGTAGCCTGCGATGACGGTCAGCGGCGTGCGCAGATCGTGAGCGATATCGGCGGTCATACGACGGCGTGCGGCGGTCGCCTGAGCCAGATCTTTGCTCATACGGTTGAACTGAAGCGCTAGCTGGCCCAGTTCGTCGTTGGAATGCACCGGCACTTGTTGGTATAAATCGCCTTGGGCGATAGCTGCGGCGGCTTTGGTTAGGGTGCGCACCGGTCGCGTGATAAATTGCGCTAACAAGATGCCGAGCACCAAGGCGATGCCGACCGCGATTGATGCGGCGGCGGCCAAGGCCCAACTGGTGCGCTCGAGGTAGCGCTCTTCGGCTGGGTTGCGCTGAGGGCCAGGCCCGATCAGCAAGACCGTGCCGACCTGCTGCCCGTCGACCTTAATCGCTAGACCTTTTTGAAGCTCTTCGCTTGAAAGCTGTTGGCCCCGTTGGCGTGGATCGGGCGATGTCACAATGATGCCGTTGGCATCGGCTAAGCTAAACGAGAGCCGATTCGGCATAGGTGGTGGCAACATCATGCCTTCGGGAGGAGGAAAACCGGATCCTTCTGAGAGATGACTTGGTACACCATTATGGCGCAGCCATTCACCTACACCATCCCAAGTGCCATATTGGCTATAGTAGGTCTGGGCGGCTTCGACAAAATCGTCGCGGCGCTGCTCGAAGAGATAGTCATTGAAGCTATCGACGACCAGTTGGCGGATAAAAAACGCAGCTAGCCCAACCCCAACCACACTTGTGAGCAGGAATGCCAACACCAGTCGGACGCTGAGCGAGCGCATGAGAGAACTCCTTTAGGCCTGAGCGCGGCAGCGATAGCCGATTCCAAACACAGTTTCGATATATTGCGGGTGCGTCGGGTCGCTTTCGATCTTTTTGCGAATATTGCGAATATGCACATCGATGGTACGCTCGACGCCTTCGTAGGTGTTGCCCTGCAGCCGTTCGAGCAGTTGCTCGCGCGAGAAAACCCGTCCCGGAGCCGCCATCAGTGTGCTGAGTAGCTCAAACTCAGAAGGGGTGAGATTGGCCAGCTGCCCAGCCACCGTCACTTCGTAGCTGGCCCGGTCAAGGCGAAGCTCGCCCACCTGATAGACCTCAGCCGCTTGCATGTTGCTGGCTACTACCCGACGCAACACAGCTCGAATGCGCGCATGGAGCTCTTTTAGGCTAAAGGGCTTAGTAACATAATCATCGGCGCCTAATTCGAGCCCGACAATTTTATCGGTCTCTTCGATTCGTGCGGTCACAAGAATGATCGGGGTATTTGATTCTTGGCGGAAGCTGCGCATAAAGCTAAGACCATCGAGGCTCGGCATCATCACGTCGAGCAGAATAAGATCGGGACGAAGGCGACGGCTCAAGATCAGCGCTTCGTTGCCATCGCTAGCCGTAATCACTTTATAACCTTGCTCGCTTAAATAGTCCTCGATTAAGACACGCATATTTGCATGATCATCAACGACGAGAATCGTTTTTTTCATGGTAAACCCCGCATTCCAGAGACTACCTGATGTGTCATCTAACAAACGCCATTCGTTGTGCTGTGTCCCTTTGAAATCGGCTATCGATACAGCAAACGGTCTGGCTTATTAAGAAACCGTTGTAGCCTGTTAAAAGTCTATGGCCTGCTGTGTTTCGCGCGATCGTTCCATCGTACTAAGGCAATGTGAAGAGTATAACAAACAGATATGTAGAATGTGTGTAGATCTCTTAAAGCTTGGTTGTATAGCGCGCTCCTTGCCGATTTGTCGAGATTTTTAAGCTATAAATCGCGCTTACATAACCTTTAAAACTTCTACATATCTTTGCTCTAGACTAGATGGACTGCTGCTACACAAAACAGAGAGGGGCAAATGTATGCAGCATTTCCATCATTCGTTTATCCAAACCAAGCATCACCAAGCGCTGATCGGCTTAATTTGTATGCTGATCGGCACGCTTGTCATTTTCGTTTTTGGATTCTATTGGCGCGCCGAACGAACTGAGTCAACGTTTGTCGCAACTGCCTTTGTGCTGAAAGCGTATCTACCTGAAACACAGCGCTACCATGCTAGGTTGTGTGCACAAAGCGATCCACAATTTGTCGAACTTGTGCTTCGATCAGACGCCGATCAGTCCATCAAGCTCGGCCAACATGTCGAGCTAAAGGCGCAGTCAAGCGATGCAGATGTCATCTCGGGGCAGATACAGACCATCGAGCAGCGCGCCGAGCAGCTCTATCTTGGTATCGTGCTCGATCGGGAAGGGATGCAAGTCGATCTAGATCAAGCCGAAGCGATCACGCTCAGCATTCTGTCTGCTGAGCAGCGGGAAGCATTATTCGTGCCCGATCAGGCTCTTCAGCGCCGAGATGGCCGTAGCTTTGTTGAGGTTCGTTGGGCAGCGGGCGAGCCTGCCGTGCCGATCGCGGTCGAGACAGGGGCGAGCCAAGCAGGCTATACTGAGATCGTGAGCTGTAGCGAGATCGGTTGGCAGTGCCTTGAGGTAGGTGATGAAGTTGTGTTGCGAGCAACGCCGTAGAGCTAGCGGAACCAACGCTGATTGAGCTCTTCAAAAAAGCCCTCGCGTTGTAGCTCTACGATCACACGGTTGACATTGGCATTGAGCTGGAAAGCGCTGGCTGGCATGGCCAGAGCGTAAGGCTCGAAGGTTAGTTCGGGCCGCACGATTCGTAGGTTGGGGTGCTGGCTGCAGCCGATCAGGGCAGCAACATGGTCGACAATGGCCGCATCGAGCTGGCCGAGCGCGAGGGCGCTGAGAACTTGGCTGGCTTCGTCGAAATCGTTTGCAAGACTAAAACGCGCGCCGTCGTTGAGCATACGTCGCGCGAGGCCGTCTGCATCGCTGCCCAGCGCCGTGCCCACCCGCAGGCCGCTCAGTTGATCGAGGCTGTTGATCGAGCTCGCTGTGGGCACGACCAAGACCTGGCCTGCGTTGAAGTAGAACTCGGAGAATCGCGCTCGTTCGCCTTGTTCGGGCGCGTAGGGCAGGGCCGCTGCTATCAGATCGGCGTCGCCGTTGACGAGGCTATCGTAGAGTGCATCGTAGCCCGTCGTGCGAAATTCGATCTCTAAGTTGAGCCTTCGGCCTAGTTCGCGGGCGAGATCCATATCGTAGCCCACAAACTCGCCATCGACCACATCGGCGAAGGGCCGCCAGCCCGGATCGGTAACGACTCGCAGTGTGCCGCGCTGTTGGGCCGCCGCCCAAATCGGATCAAGCCCAACCCCGCCAATGCCGCCCCATTGGGTGATCGCTACTAGCAGCAGGTAGGCGCAGAGAATTCCAAGCGCTATTCGATCTAGCCGCGAAAAGCGTTTTTGTGTTTGCTTTGTAAGCGCTTTTGTTTGCATCTTTGTGTCCTCTTTAGCTATTGTACACGCTTTGAGGCCCGCTTCCAAGAGCAACGCTCGCAGCGCGGCAAAGCCGCCGATTCCGTAGCGCACCTGAGATCACTTTGGCGATGAGGGCTTTTCCTTCCATTCGTGCTCAAGCGCGTCCGCCTCCGGCTATCAGAAGGGCTAGCCCACCCTCATCCCCAGCCCTTCTCCCGCCAGAAGCGGGAGAAGGGAGCAAGAGCCTCCTAAGCCGATCAGTCCTTCAGATCGATTGGTGCTCTTCCGTTCTCGGCGATGCGGCTTCGGTCGGCGCATCGTTAGACAACGCAAAGCAAAGAGTGCAGCAACGCGATCTTCGACTCTGCCGCAGGCCGATCGCTCGTTTGGGAGGACAGGACCTTGGTAGCCGTAGGCGGACGCGCTGAGGCCCGAATGGGAGTGAGAGATCTCGCCGCCAGCGTTTTGAACTGGCGAGCAGATTCGCTAGTGGAAGGCTCGGGCTTGTGCTACTATGCAACAAGAAGCTCTGACACTCGTTTAAACTTTCAGCTCTGTTGTAGGCTCTATAACACTCTTCTTTTAGAATGGAGTGTATAGCGATTGACGAGCGTGCTACAATCGTTTACTGCGGACTATCCGCGGCCCTCGTGTAGTGTAGGAGTTTTCTAATATGGATTGCACTGCGGCTCGCGCGCTTCTTGATCAAGGTGTGGTCCCCGGTCCGCAGACCGCTTCAACGACCCAACTCGGTTTTCATCTTGCGCAGTGCCCGGCCTGTCGTGAATATCGTGCTCAGAAGGACGATCTGCTGCTTCAACTGCTGGTCCACAATCAGCCGAGTGCGAGGCAGCTTCCAGCTGATATTGTCTCTGCTACAGCACGCACCACTCGCCCCGTTAGGCTGCACGAGCTTGAAGCTGATGACCAAGAGGCAGATCAGGCGCAGACCGCCCCAGCGCGAAAAAGCTCCAACCTGTTAGGCCAGATAGCAGGCGTAACAGCTATTATTGTTTTGGTTGGTCTTTTCGCTGGTGCGCTTTGGCTCAATGGTATTCGAGTGCGCACGCTCGATAACATCGCCTCGTTTGTCGTTACGCCTCAACCCGCGAGCAGCCGCGATAGCGCTCTCGCTTTAGGTGGCGGAATCGGTGCGGGTGAGTCTCTGTTTAGCAAGAATTCGTTTGAGCAAAACGAGCCGCTGATCGCTGCCGAGGCGAGCGCTACGCCTGAGCCGACTCAGGAGGCAACGGCGGAACCTACCAGCGAGCCGACCGCTACAGCCTCGCCAACCGCGCGGGTTTTGGTGACGGCAACGCCATGGCCGACCTTACAACCGGCTGAGCCGACCGCGACCGCTACGCCCGATATCCCTCCTCCGCCGCCCGGAGAGCCGTTTACCGTGCTGCTGTTAGGCAACGATAAGCGCCCTCAAGAGACGGGCGTGCCGCGTACCGACGCCATGATGCTGGTTCGGATCGATCCCCAGAGCGGCCATATCGCCCTCTTATCGTTCCCTCGCGACCTATGGGTGGTGATTCCGGGTTACGGCCAGACTCGTATCAATGCGGCCTATGTGTGGGGCGAAGTCTATGGCGCGGAGGGTGGCGGCTTAGGCCTCGCCAAACGCACGGTGAGCAACCTGATCGGCCGCGAAGTCGACTATGTTGTTATGGTCGATTTTGAAGGCTTTATCGGTCTAATCGACAGCATCGGCGGCATTACCGTTAATGTCGACAAAGAGCTTGATGATCCGCAATTCCCGACCATGGACTACGGCTACACCCACGCTCACTTCGATGTTGGACCCCAACATATGGATGGTGTCACAGCTCTGACCTATAGCCGGATTCGCCATCCCGATAGCGACTTTATGCGCATTCGCCGTCAGCAGACGGTTTTGATTGGCATCGCCGAGCGTTTGCAGCAGCGTGGAGACTTTCAGAACTTGATCAGCGCCGATAAGATCACTGCCTCGCTGCGCGGCTATGTTCAGACCGATATGCCCCAAGAGCGGATTGTCGCTGCGATCTGGGCCTTGCGCAACGCTAATGCCAGCACGGTGCAGCGCTATACCTTGAGCAGCGACATGGTGAGCTTTGGGGTCGGCAACGATGCCTATGCGATCGTCGCTAACCCAGGCAGTGTCGCTCAGTTAGTCCGCCAGCTCTACGGCGAGTAGGTGTTGTGGAACACAACTCGTTTCTGGGTTTTGTTTTTCCGCGTTGCGAGCACGCAGATTTTTGTGCGGACGAGCTATGAGTGAGCACTGCGGGCCGCCGCAGGCGGCGCCTTATACCAAATCCGGTTGATTAGGTTCTCTTTGGCCTTTGGCAGAGCGGAACGTGACTCTTTCCTTTTTCCCAGCTTTTCGTTTTTCTGAGCGAAGAGCATGCACGTCTTTAAACGGATTTGGTATTACAGGCTGTATGGGAGGATTGAACTGTTGATAGCCGTAGGCGGACGCGCTAGAGCACGCTTGGGAGGATGGCAGCCTCTCCGCCTTGAAGCTTGCGATTAGTGGTGCAGAAAGAGATAGCAAACAGAGATTCCGCGAAGTGAGCGGAATCTCTGTTTTTTGTAGTTAAGCTTTGGTATGAAGGATTCAGTATAATCGGCCTTATAGGCGCTCAGGAAGCAGGAACTGTTGATCTAACTGCTTTTATGGTTAAACAGTATCGCTTAGGTATGATGGAAGTGATATGGCAGAATATGTGACAAAAAGTGCCTACTTTCACAAATGGTGTCGTTTGCATGTAAATCGCTTCTATATTTAGCGATGCTAGATAACGTTTGTAGAAGCATGCCTACTTTGGTAAAGAAAGCTTCACTCATAGGAACAGTGCGAATAGGGCTTTAGTGCTATGATAGCAGCGCCATAGCATGTGAAGCCCAAGCAATATGCAGTAATTAGCAGCTATCTGCAGAAGGAAAAAGCTTTTTTGGGAGCGGATAAGTTGGTAAAATAATTACTGCTTGACATTAAGTATAATCTGGGTTAAGATGATCCCGTTTTAGAGAACGTTATCATACAAACATGCATGCTAATAAAGCAAGGGTTTCTTGAAACGTTCGCTATAAATAGGAAATATGAGGAGACCTGAGGTAAGAGCCGAAGCGTTTTCTATTTTGTTGTGATTATTGTGTTGTTCAAGATCGCCAAGTAATATTCTTGCAAGTGAGGCATCTGAGTATTTACTCACTTTTTTTATCAGGATAACCTGATAAATACCTGATACTTGCATGAATTCACAACGTATGCTACACTCACGCATCGCAAACGTATTCACCAATTATACACTTCGGCATCTTGGACAAAGGACCGCGTTTCACACTATTGCTGTGAAACCCAGAGTGAGGTGGAGTGCTCCATGATCGAGCAAAGACAAAGTTCCTTGCTGTTTCCGGTGCGACAAGAGAGTGATGTATTGCGTGAACGTGTTAGTCGTCAACGACAACACCGCCAAAATTACACACGATCGGTTCAATCGATTCGCCAGCATGCCACATCGCTCTTGACTTCCCCTGTAGAAACTGCGCGTAGCTTGCCCTCTCGCTACTGGCTCCACTTGGTTATCGCTTTGGTGATGCCAGTTTCGATCATTCTCAGCTCTTTACCTGTTCATCAACAGGACCTCGCTGTAGATACACGCGAGTTTAGCTCGCTCGCCGATTTGCCGATTGGTTTAGGCCCAATCGCTCTGGAAGGCGATGAAGAGATCCCTCTGGTTGGCGATGCGCCTTTAGGTGAAGATGAAGCCTTCCCGATGCCGATTTCTCTTGTGTCGCGCAGTGAAGTCATCGCACCACTGGTTGTGGATGCGCGAGTGAGCGGTGAATCGGCTCGCCTACGCACCGGCCCAGGTCTCGACTATGACGAAGTAGGCAAACTCGAAGCCAATACTCCGATTCAGGTTGTTGGCCGTTTTGGCGACTGGTTCCAGGTTCGACAGGGCGATCAAGTCTATTGGATGGCCGGTGAACTGATCGATTTGCCAGAAGCTGCCGCTTTCTCGCTGAACGAAGTACCCGCTTCCTCGATCGCACCACCTCCTCCTCCCAAGGTTGGACACGTGCTTGAAGAGGGCTTGAACTTGCGCGACGGCCCCGGCACCAACTACGTCGGTATGGTGAAGCTGGATGCTGGCGCTCAGCTCTCGTTGCTTGAGCAGTATCAAGATTGGTTGCACGTTGTCACCAGCGATAACCGCGATGGTTGGGTGAAGGCAGAGTTCCTTTCGGTTGTTGATGGCGTGCTAGAGCGCGTGCCTGTAACCGAGAATATTCCCGACCCGAACCCGGCTTTGGTTGCTTGGGTGCGTGAGAACAACGTTAACCTGCGCAAGGGCCCCGGCTCGGCTTATGCCTCGCTTGGCAAGATCGGCGATGTTCAAGTGAGCTTGGTAGCCCGTCACAAGGACTGGTACAAGGTTAAGACCCCCAATGGTACCGTCGCTTGGATCTTCTCGGATCTGCTCGATGTTGCGCCTATGGTGCAGCGTCGCGTGGCCGTAACCAACGATATCCCGCCTTTGCCCGTTGCTCCACGTATTACGACTCGGGCTAGCTCCGGCGGCTCGTCGGGCGGCTCGTCGGCTGCGCTTTCGATCCCCGCTAGCGGCGATGTAGCGAGCTATGCTGTGCAGTTTGTTGGCTATCGCTACCGCTGGGGCGGCGCAAGCCCGGCCGGCTTCGACTGCAGCGGTTTGACGAGCTATGTCTATCGCCAGTTTGGTGTGCGTTTACCACACAGCTCGGCTGGACAGTTTAACTCGGCTTATGGCGCGATCATCAACAATATGGGCAGTTTGGCGCCCGGCGACCTGATGTTCTTTGTTAACACAGGCGCTCGCGGTATCAGCCACGTTGCGATCTACATCGGCGGTGGCCGCATGGTTCACGCAATGACGCCGCGCTTGGGTGTGCAGATTTCCAACATCTATGAGCCCTACTGGGTCAATCACTTCTACGGTGGTTTGCGCCCCTATCGCTAGATCCGTTTGACGATTTGATAGCAAGGCTGTAGTTCTTGCAGGAAACTGCCAGACTACAGCCTTCTTTTTGTACTTTCGTCGCCTTTAGGATACAATCAGCCCGATCTCTCAAAGGTTGAAGGTGAAGAGATGGCTCTGCCGTTTCTTCCAAATTATTGAGGAGTATTTCATGAAAGGTCTTGTGCTTAGCGGAGGAAAGGGAACTCGCCTTCGCCCCATTACCTATACCAGTGCAAAACAGCTTGTTCCAGTAGCAAACAAGCCAGTCCTCTTCCGAGTAATCGAGTCGATCCGTGATGCTGGCATTGATGAAATTGGTATTGTGATTGGTGATACAGGCCCCGAAGTTCGCGCGGCGGTTGGTGATGGTTCGCGCTGGGGCGTAAAAATAACATATATTCAACAAGAAGCGCCGCTCGGTTTGGCACACGCGGTGAAGATCAGCCGCGATTTCTTGGGCGACGATCGATTTGCTCTTTTCCTTGGTGATAACTGTATTCAAGGTGGTATCAGCGGTCTGATCGAGCAGTTTGGCAGCAGCCAGTACAACGCTCAGATCGTGTTGAAAGAGGTTCCCAACCCGCAGCAGTTCGGTGTAGCCGAGTTGAATCAGGATGGTACCATTAAGCGCTTGGTCGAAAAGCCGCGCGAGCCGCGCAGTAACTTGGCGCTGGTGGGCATCTATATGTTCGATAAGCACATTTGGGAAGCGGTCGAAAACATTCAACCCTCGTGGCGCAACGAGCTAGAGATCACCGATGCCATTCAATGGCTGATCGAAAACAACTACGTTGTGCATCCCTATGTGCATAAGGGCTGGTGGATCGATACCGGCAAGATGAGCGATATGCTCGAAGCCAATCGCTTGGTCTTGGAAGAGCAGCCCGCTCGCGTCGATGGTTATGTTGATCGCGATTCGCAGTTGATCGGTAAGGTCATCATCGAAAAGGGTGCCGAGATCATCAACAGCACGATTCGTGGCCCAGCGATCATCGGTGAGAATACGCGCGTCGTCAATAGCTATGTTGGCCCCTTTACCTCGATCTATCACGACTGCACCATCGATAACAGTGAGATCGAGCATAGCATCATTCTCGAGCACACCAAAATCCGTGATCTGCCCCATCGCTTGGCAGACAGCTTGATCGGCCGCTACGTTGAGGTAGGCAGCAGCCCGCTGCGTCCGAAAGCCTATCGTCTGGTTTTAGGCGACCATAGCACGGTTGGAGTACTCTAGGCGATGCGAGGTTGTATCCGTTTCGTTAGTTTCTGGATGCTGGTTGTGCTGCTGGTCGCCTGCGGCAGCACAGCCAACCAAACCCCAACCAACCCTCCTCAGGCGGCCGCCACCCAAACGCCCGAACCGCCTTCCACTTTTGCGAGCGGCTCGAGTATCGCGGGCATCGATGTGAGTGGCCTGACCCCTGAAGAGGCGGTCGAGAAGCTCAAGAACGATCTAACGCTTTTGAAGCAGCCGCTCGAGTTGAAGATCGTCGACGAGCAGTTGAGCCTCACGCCTGAACAGATCAAGCTGGAGGTTCCGGTTGACGAATTGGTGGCCGCGGCCCAAAGCTCTTTGCAAGCGGGCCAGCCCGCTGAGGTCGATCTGAGCTTTAGCTACGATCAGAGCACTGTGCGCAGCGAACTGGAGGCGCTGGCTCTGAGCGTGGCCACCCCGGGCGTGACCCGTCTGATCACCGAGACCGACCGCTATTCGCGTACCTTCGTGTTCGAGCCTGGTCTGAGCCTCGATATCGACGCGGCTTTAGAGCAGATCGATCAACACCTGCAGGGCGATCAGCAAGGCACGATCGAGCTTGAGCTTGTGCCTGATGGCACGCCTGAGCCGGTCAGCATCGCCGAGCTGCAGAGCACGCTCGAAACCATGGCCGAGCGCTGGGATGGTGTAGTTGGCATCTACCTCTACGACTTGCAGAGCGGTGAGACCGTCGCCATTAACGAGGACGTGGTCTTCTCTGGCGCGAGCGTTATGAAAGTGCCAATCATGCTTCAGAGCTATATCAGCTTGCCAGAGCTGAGCGATGAAGAGCGCGAACTGATGGCCGAGATGATCGGCAAGAGCGATAACATGGCGGCCAACGATCTGCTGGCCAAAGTGGCTGGCGGTCAAGGCACCGATATCGCACTTGAAGGGGTGGGTATAATGAATGAGACGCTGAAATCGTTGGGCCTGGAGCACACCTACCAGAACTTGCCCTACGAGGCCGGCGAGTTTCTCATCAATGTGCTGGGTATGAAGATCCCGCGTGGGCCAGCCGAAGAGGGTGTGCCGCCCTTTACCGAAGCTGATCCCTACGTGCGCACGACCCCGAAAGAGATCGCTCAGATCTTCATCTGGATCTATCAGTGCAGCAATGGCGAAGGCATCTTGCTCGAACGCTACGGCGATAGCCTCACGCCCGAACGCTGCGCCGAGATGATCTCGTGGCTCGAGCAGAACGAAGACCAGATCCGTATGGTTGCTGGCTTCCCTGAAGGCACCAAAGTCGCTCACAAGAGCGGATGGGTCGAAGATATGCAAGCCGATGCTGGGATCGTTTCAACGCCCGGTGGCGATTTTGTCGTGGCGCTCTACTTCTATCAGCAGCAGCGCAACAGCTACCTCGCTGATGAATACGCCGCTCCGATTATCGCTGCATTCGCTCGCCTGATCTATAGCGCCTACAATCCTACGATTGTGACGCCCTAACGCACGTCGTACAACTCAATCGCTTTACGCACAACAGGAGGAGCCTTTATGCCGAATCTTCCCATTCAGCGAATGATTTTGTATAAGCATGGAGTCGGCTACTTCGAACGGCGCGGCCCGTATGAGGGAACGACCCTCCAGTTGCAGTTTGCTCGTGAAGCGATGGACGACGTTTTAAAAAGCCTCGTGGTGCTCGATCTCGGTGAAGGGCAGGTGCTCGGCATCGATTTCGAGACACCCGAGGATCGCCAAAGTCTGATCGACCGAGGCAGCATTCACCTCTCTGACCAGCGCTCACTGCTCGACCTCTTGCGCGATCTGCGCGGCCGCATGGTGCGGCTCAGCTTGCAGTCTGAGCAAGCTGGAGCGCCCCAGCCCCACTACGACGATGACGATGTTGAATTTTCGCCCGACGCTCTAAGCTACCAGTCGATCGAAGGCTTGGTGGTCGGTATCGACATCGACAACGAGCAGGTCCTGCGCCGTCCGATCGTAACCATCTACCAGAGCGACATAAGGCAGTTGCGCACCTTCGAGATCAACGAGATTCAAGGCATCACCCTGCTCGACGAGCAAGCCGCCTCCGACCTCAGCTACTTTCTGCGCGCCTCGCAAAGCGAAGAGGACCGTCGCAGTGCCACCGTTCATCTCAGCTCGGGCAAACACTCGCTCTTGGTCGGCTATATCGCCCCTGCCCCCTCTTGGCGGGTCAGCTACCGTATGCTGGTCGAGCCGCTGCCCATCAACGGTCGGGCTATGCCGAACCACGCCTATCATGTGCTTTTGCAAGGCTGGGGCCTGTTCGACAACCAGCTTGAAGAAGATCTGGAGGGCGTCGAGCTAACCTTAATGGCTGGTATGCCGGTTTCGTTCCGTTACCGCCTTTACGAGCCACACACACCCGAGCGCCCTTTGGTTGAAGATGAAGAGCGCACCGTCAATCAGCCGGTCTTCTTCGATGCCACGCCCAAGATGGCGATGCGTGCCATGCCTGCGCCCGCCGCCCCGATGATGGAGTCGGCCGGTCAGGATATGTTTGCGGCTTCTGCGCCCCCTACCTTGAGTATGGAAAGGCTGGAAGAAACGTTGCACGTTTCGGCCAGCGGCGAAGAGCGCGGCGCCCTGTTCGCCTACCACGTGGCTCATCCGGTCAATGTGGCGCGCGGCCAGTCGGCCATGGTGCCCATTCTGAGCAAGCGCATCCCCTGTGAGCGCAATCTGATGTACAATGGGCGCAAGTTGCCCAAGCACCCTGTCGCGAGCCTGCGCCTGATCAACAGCACCGGCCTGACCTTAGAGCGCGGCCCGGTGACAGTTTTAGAGCTGGGCGACTACGCTGGCGAGGCCGTTTTGCCCTTTACGCGCGTCGACAGCGAGCTGATCGTACCCTATGCGGTCGAGTTGGGCGTAACGGTGCTTGAAAAGACCAAGCACGAGCGGCGGCTGGCTGGTGTGAGCCTGCGCAATCAATATCTGCTCTTCCAAGAGTTCGAGATCATTACGCGCAGCTATGAGATCACCAGCACCTTGGCCGAGAGCGCTACTGTGACGATCGAGCACGAGCGCTTCCCGCACTACGATCTCTGGAAGGTGCGCCAACCCGACGAAGAGACCGCGACCCATGCGCGCTGGCATATCGATCTTGAGCCGCACGCTCGTACGCTGTTCGAGGTGCACGAGCGCCAGCTTCAACGGCGCGAAGAGCATGTGCGCGGCTTAACCGGCGAGCGCTTGCGCGAGCTGGTGCGCGATCGTTACCTCGATGAGGAGACCTCGGCTCTGCTCGAAGAGATCTTGGCGATCTATCGGCGCGTCGATGAGGCCCAACAGCGCATCAACGCGATCGAGCACGAGCGCAAACATATTTACGCCCACCAGAAGCAGATACAAGCTAGTCTGGCTCCTTTGGGCAAAGAAGGCGACGAGGGTGCCTTGCGCCAACGTTATGTTGCCACCCTCAGCCAAAGCGAAGACCAACTGAGCGCCCTCGCCCAAGAGGAGACGCGCTTAAAAGCATTGATCACTACGCTCGAACGAGAGGCTCAACGCCTTAGCGCCCAGCGCGCTCCAGAGCGACCGAACGAGCCTCGCTGAGGTTCGACATAACCGAAAAACCTAGCTGGTGAGGATTGGGAGAGACTTATGACGAAGCGATTTGATACGCGCACTGCCCTGATTATTGTTGGCCTAACTATTTTGGGTGCAGCCTGGGCGTATTACAATTATGTGGCCACAGGCGGACGCCGCGACGAAAGCGTTCTGCGCGCGCTGGTCTGGGCCGTTTTTGCAACACCTTTTGCGACCTTTATCGGCTGGCTGATCGCGCGCCCGCGCGAGGGATGGCTGGCGGCCTATATTTGTTTCTGTATCTATTTCTTTACAACCTTTGTGGCTGCTCGAATCGAATCCTTCTTTTACGATGCGACCGCCGCTGAAGTCGCAGGCCACCCGATCTACTTCCCGGGCGTGATCATTATCAACTTTATTGCGGCTCTGGTGGCGGCTGTCTGGCGCGCTCGCACACCCTATGCGCCAGCCAAAGCGTCCGGCGACCAAGAGCTTTCCAAAGCTCCCGAAGCCAGCGCCTCCTAGCCGATAGTGCGATAGAGCACAAGCCTTGGGCCATCGCTCAAGGCTTTTGTGTTGCCCCAAACTTACTGCTAGCAAACCTGCTTGTCTCTTTCAGCTTTTGGCGGCGAGGTCTTGCCCTTCCATTCGGTCCTCAGCGCGTCCGCCTCCGGCTACTAAACAGGGCTGGCCCACCCTCACCCCCGGCCCCTCTCCCGCACTGCGGGCGAGGGGGCGAATGTCTCCCCGTTCTGTGCTCTCAAGGATACTCCCGCGATGTATGCGAACTAGTGCCTTTTGCGGCCGACACGACTTTTGGGTAATGCATAGCTCGCGCCAAAAGCGCGAGAAGGGAGCCGAGTTGTGCGAGATTGCGCAATCTCGCACAACAACCAGAGTCACGTTTTGCTCTGCTGAAAGCCGCTATAACAAGCGAGCGCCCCTGCAGCGACCAAATGCTTGCAGAAAGCGCGGGCTTCCTTTTTGAACCATTCGTGCTACCATAGACCAAACCATTAACGATCGGAGGGATCATGGAAGATCTTTTGCAACGCAGCGCCGCGCATGCCATCGCCTATTTGCGCGAGCTTGATCAACGTGGTGTCGCCCCTAGCCCAGAGGCACTCGCGCAACTGAGCGCCCTCGGTGGGCCCTTGCCCGAGCAGTCCAGCGACCCCATCGAAGTGATCGATCTATTGGCCGCCCACGGCAAAGATGGCGCGACCGCCTCGGCCGGAAGGCGCTATTTCGGCTTTGTCACAGGCGGATCGCTGCCCGCCAGCTTGGCTGCCGACTAGCTGACCAGCACTTGGGACCAAAATGGCTTTTCGCGTGTGAGCTCGAGCTTCTCATCGCAGATCGAAGAGATCAGCGAGCGCTGGCTGTTGGAGCTGCTCGACCTACCGCGCGAAAGTGTGATCGGCTTTGTGACGGGCGCGACCATGGGCAACTTCACCGCCTTGGCGGCCGCTCGTCACGCTCAGCTCGCCAAAGTCGGCTGGGATGTCGAGGCCGACGGCCTGTTCGGCGCGCCGCCCATCACGGTGATTGTGGGCGAAGAGGTGCATATCAGTTTGCTGAAAGCGTTAGGTATGCTCGGTCTCGGCCAGAAGCGCCTGGTTCGTGTGCCGGTCGACGATCAGGGTCGCATGCGCGCCGATGCCCTGCCGCCCATCAGCGGCCCGACCATCGTCTGTTTGCAGGCGGGCAATGTCAATACGGGCGCTAACGATCCGATCGGCGAGATCTGCAAGATCGCTCATGCGGCTGGTGCTTGGGTGCACGTCGACGGCGCTTTCGGACTGTGGTATCGCGCTTCGCCGCGCTACGCCCATTTGGTGGAGGGCATCGAACAGGCCGACTCGTGGTCTACCGACGGCCATAAGTGGCTGAATGTGCCCTACGACAGCGGCTTGGCGATCTGTCGCTGGCCCGAGCATCTGCGCAGTGCAATGGCGGTCAGCGCGGCCTACTTGGCGCAGAGCAACGAGGGGCGCGGCGATCCTTTTCAATACAGCCCCGAGATGTCGCGGCGCGCTCGCAGCATCGCGATCTGGGCGGCACTGCGCTCGTTGGGGCGCAGCGGCGTCGCCGCATTGATCGAGCGCTGCTGTGCATACGCCGCCCGCTTCGCCGAAGGTCTCAGCGCGGCTGGCTACCGTGTGCTCAACCGTGTCGAGGGCAACCAAGTCTTGGTGCAGTTCGGCGACGCCGAGACCACCCAAGCTGTGATTCGCGCCCTTCAGGCTGACGGAACCTGTTGGTGCGGCGGCAGCGTCTGGCAGGGCCAAACGGTGATGCGCATCAGCGTTTCGTCGTGGGCCACGACTGCCGAAGATGTCGAAGCCAGCCTTGCGGCTATGATCCGCATCGCTGATCAGATCGCTGCTGATAAGAGTGCTTAAGCGCGCCATAATGCGGTGTGAGCGATACCGATCAAACTCAGCATCGCTCACACGAGCATTGGCTAGAGCTTTAGAGTGCGGCGGCGATCGCCGACTGTAGCGTGGCGTAGGTTTTGATTGTGCTGAGATTAATGCCAAGCCCGACCAGGGTTTGAGCGACCTCGGGGCGAATGCCGCTTAGCAAGACGCTTGTGCCTAAGAGATTTAAGGCTTGGGCAGCTTGTATCAGAGCATTAGCCACTTGGGTATCGACGATCTGCACGCCGGTGATATCGAGGATGACGGTGCGAGCATGGCGTTGCGATACGCCATCGAGCAGGTTTTGGATCAGTTGTTTGATACGAGCTGAGTCGATCGTGCCGATCAGTGGCATGACAAGTGTTTGATCGCTGATCGATAAAAGTGGAGTTGAAAGTTCGGCTAGTCTGGCCGCTTCTTGTTCTTGTTGAAGCATCTCTAATTGTTTGCGAGCGTTGATGTCTTCGCCATAGCTCAAGAGATGGCTTATTTCGTGGCGATAATTGAAGATAGGAATACAGCTGATTGAGAGCCAAAACGGTTCAGGCTCTGAATCGGTGGAGAAGTTATGTTCGAAGGTAATCGTTGTTCGCTGTTGAATGGTGTATTCGTAAAGTTGGTAGAGTGGCCCAATAACATCTTCTGGAACCACTTCTTCGAGATACTTGCCTACAATCACATTGATACCGAAAGCGTTGACGCCTAGTTTGTTGGCGGCGCAGAAACGGTAGCGCTTTGGCTCAACAAGCTCGATCAAAACAGTAGGATTCGGCAAGTGGTCTAACATCAGTCCTGCGAATTCGGGCAGGCCTCTTTGTGTCGCTGCTGGTACAGGTGCGTCTGTCGAAGACTTCCAGGGGAGTGGCATGAGACAGCGTCCTTTCGATTGCCCTTATGGAATAAGGGGTAGTCTTTGATGTCTTCCAGCTGCTGATGTGTTATGCATCTCCTCAATCTTTTTGTAGCGCCCGTTTAGCGGTATTGCAAGTTTGGTTCCAGTAAAACTGATGAGGACTAGTGAAGAAGAGCTATTTATACCAAATCCGTTGATTAGGTTCTCTTTGGCCTTCGGCAGAGCGGAGCGTGACTCTTTTTCCTTTTCCCGGCTTTTCGTTTTTCTGAGCGAAGAGCATGCACGTCTTTAAACGGATTTGGTATTACGAGTAGGAATAGGAGTTGTGTTTGCTTATCACAAACCGCTTGAGCGCTTCGTTGCTGCGAAGGACGCCGCTGTGCGGGCTGGAAGCTGGTAGCCGTAGGCGGACGCGCCAAGGACCGCATGCGTGGAGGAGATCGCGCCGCCAAAGCCTTGAGGGTATGAAGCGGATGCGGTGTAACGCGGCAGCGAGAGGGCGGTTGGGCTTCTGAAAGTCTGTTTTACGGTGTTTTTTTGTAAGAGATGATGATAAGAGTGCTTTTAAACCGGATTTTTGTTGATTCAGATGAAGAATTTACATAAAACAGTGGTAGCACATAGGTGCATGTGGTATACTCAAAAGACAAAACCTCTACGTATGTTGAGGCCAAATCGCATGGTTGGGCACGTTTTTGTTTATGTCGCTCTAAACGGAACATAGAGCAATGGCATAAATCGGAGAAACTGCTCTGGGAGGTACAACGATCATGGTGTATCATGCTTTTAGCGCCACCCTATAGCACGATGAAACAATGAACAACCCTAGTACGTCATGTCACTATAATCTTGATGGCTGAACAGTAAGCTCGTGACGGGAGCGATATTGAAAGGTTCTAGCATCAAGTTCGCAAATATATGATACGACCTGTAACACCAGGTGACCTTTGGGCGCTTCGTCGTAAAGTTCGTTCACAGATCACGCTTTACAACGAGTCGCTCCTTGCACAAACTCATAACGCATTTCTCTACGCTCTGCGTAGTGCCTTGGTAGGCCCGGGGCGCGATGGTGCTTCGTTTGTGTTCCGAGAACGTGGTGTTGCCGCGCTTGCTCAGGCTCAGGGGCGCAGCGGGCGTCCAGAGCAAGATATCATCTATTTAGCGGTGCATCGTACTGGCGATTCTTCACGTGCTACTCCACGAGACCAAGATATTTGGTTTCGCATCCTCGAACAGTTGTGTGCTCAGGCTGCCCGTAATCAAGTGCAGCGCATCTATGCCGCTTTGAGCCACCATCAAGAAGAACTACGAGAAGTATTCCGGCAACTTGGTTTTAGTGCCTACGCGCGTCAGACGATCCTTCAGCTTGTTGGGCCCGACTGGGATCAAGGGGTGACCTTGGCTCCTATGCGCGCCCAGACCCGACGCGACGCCTGGGCGATACATAAACTCTATGGAACTGTAACACCTCGACTTGTTCAACACGCAGAAGCTCGCAGCGCGCGGGCTTGGATGCTACCATTGACGCAGCGTTGGAGCCGTCGTCGCCGCCATGCTTGGGTGCTTGGCCCGGAAGATGACTTGATTGCTTATCTTCATGCAACCAGCGGCCCTTCGGCCCATGTGCTTACACTCTTGGTGCGTCCAGATATGCGTGATGTTGTCGGCGACGTCTTGCGTTTCGGCTTGGCCCAACTGCAAGACACCCGTTCTGTCTACCTTATGTTGCGGGAATATCAAGAGGAGCTGTTGGCACCCTTGCAAGACTTAGGGTTCCAGCCAATCGGAGAACAGACTCTGCTGGTTAAGAGTAACGTGATACCGCATCGCCGGACTGTACTGTTGCCAGCCTTGGAACCGATCCTGGAACCAAGGGTCACTATTCCAAGCATCTCAGCGCCCAAAGAGGACACTACACCGTATGTCAGAACAGCGCGAAATAACAAGTAATATTGATCTTTTACTCGAGGCTCTGCCGCCTCATATACAAGAATCGCTGCGCAGCCGTCCTGAAGAGCTCGACGATCTGATCGAAATCGTTATGGACTTAGGACGTCTCCCCGAAGCGCGCTATAGCGAGAGCGAGCATTTTATTAGCGATCGCGAAGTGACACACGACGATATCGCCTATGTCACTCAGCGCATCGGCGATTTCGGAGAGGATAACCGCGCTGGCATTCCCCGTACTCTGCACCGTATCTCGGCTATGCGCAATCGGCGCGGCGAGATCATCGGCCTGACCTGCCGTGTCGGTCGTGCCGTGTTCGGAACCATTTCGATCATTCGCGACTTGGTTGAAACGGGCAAGAGCATTTTGCTGCTTGGCAAGCCGGGCGTGGGTAAAACTACCCTGCTGCGCGAAACAGCCCGCGTTTTGGCCGAAGAGCTGCGCAAGCGGGTCGTGATCGTCGATACCTCCAACGAGATCGCTGGCGACGGCGATATCCCTCACCCCGGCATCGGGCGCGCCCGTCGTATGCAGGTGCCCCGCCCCTCGGTTCAGCACGCCGTCATGATCGAAGCGGTCGAGAACCATATGCCCGAGGTGATCGTGATCGACGAGATCGGCACCGAGCTCGAGTCGCTTGCGGCCCGTACCATCGCTGAACGTGGCGTTCAGTTGATCGGTACCGCCCACGGTAATACGCTCGACAACCTGATGGCCAACCCGACCCTTTCGGACCTGATCGGCGGTATTCAGGCTGTTACCTTGGGCGACGATGAGGCGCGCCGACGCGGCACCCAAAAGACCGTGCTCGAGCGCAAGGCACCGCCCACCTTCGAGATCTTTGTCGAGATCCAGAGTTGGGACCGCATGGCGGTGTACGACGATGTGGCCTCGGCGGTCGACAGTATTCTGCGCGGCGAACTGTTTGAACCCGAAGTTCGTACCCGCGACGAAGATGGTCAAGTTCAAATCGTCAAAGCGCCGCCTCGCCTCTCGAACTTCGAGTCAGCGACCTTTGGCGTGCGCAATATCAGACCGCGCGATGATCGAGGGCGTGAACGTGATCGAGGACGTGATCGGGGGCGTAGCCGCGAGCGTGTGTCCGAGTTCGATGTGCCCAGCGCGATAGCACAAGCGCAGCGCTCGCTGCAGGCGGCTAGCAACGGCAACGCTATTCAACGGCAACAACACCGTATCTTCCCGTTCGGGGTCAGCCGCAATCGTTTGGAAGATGCTATTAAGAAGCTGCGGGTTCCGGCGGTGATTGTGCGCGATATTAACGACGCCACAATCGTAATGACGCTCAAGAACTACTATCGCCAAGGTTCGCAGCGTCTGCGCCAGGCCGAAGAGCATAATGTGCCGGTCTATGTGCTGCGCAACAATACCATCGCTCAGATGGAGAAGCAGTTGGCCAGCATCTATAACTTGCAGCCAGATGACGATGACGATATCGTTCCACGTTATCGCGGCGACAACGTTGTGATCGAAGCCTTGGAAGAGACCGAGACGGCTATTACGCAAGTGATGAACGGCGAACGCAATGCGGTGGAGCTATCTCCGCGCAGCAGCTATATCCGTCGCTTGCAACACCAGATGGCCGATCGCTACCACCTCAATTCCGAGAGTTGGGGCAGTGAACCACATCGGCGCGTAAAGATCTCGCGCTAAGGCCTATGCTTGGGGCTTCTCAGTGTCACAATGGCGCACTGAGAAGCCCCGAATCTTCCGCTGCACGCTCGCTGTAAAAGGCCTTGCGCGCTGTTTTAACCTGCTACTAGTGTCGGTGTTTATAAGTTTTTATCGCTACCAGAGCTGAAAATTTAAAATAATCCATTGGAAGTTTGCAGGTATTGTACCTGAAACGTGATATAGTAGGTTCAACCGTGGATGAGTTTCTACCTAAGGTATTGAACACACTATCGCTAGGTTAAATTGTAGTTATGAGCCTATTTATCACATTCGAGGGTGCGGAAGGAAGCGGCAAGAGCACTCAAGCGCGGCTGTTGTACGAGCACCTTCAAGCTCAAGGCTTCCCCGTGATCCTCACGCGCGAACCGGGAGGAACCCGTATTGGCGACCTGATTCGCCGTATTTTGCTTGACCTTCAGCATACAGAAATGCTCCCTGCCACCGAAACCTTGCTTTTTTTGGCAGCTCGAGCGCAAATTGTGGGCGAAGTGATTCGTCCCTATCTCGACGTCGGCGGAATTGTATTGTGCGATCGCTATGTCGATTCGACCTACGCCCATCAGGGTTATGGTTTGGGCAAAGATCTCGATGAGTTGCGCGCCATCACCTCGATCGCAACCGGCAATCTCATGCCCGATCTGACAATCTATCTCGATATTAATCCAGAAGAGGGTCTCGAACGTAAACAGGCTATTCGACGCCAAAATGCACCGGCTGTTGCACAGCGTCGCAGCGATTCAAAGAATAATCCTGAGTGGAACCGCCTTGATGCGCGCGACTTAGCCTATCACCAGCGTGTTTCGCAAGGCTATGCCGAGCTGATGGCTCAAGACCCAGGTCGTTGGAAGCGCTTCGATGCGCGCCAATCGATCGATGATTTGGCCCGCGAGATCAGCGAGGCGGTCACCCCATTTTTAAGTCGAGTTGCGCGTCTGGAAGAAACATCGTAAGCTACAGCTTATACACCTTAGGAATGTGGATCGCGATCTGCAAGAAGCTGTGCCAAGGGGCTGGTTCTGCGAACAGGTCTTGAGGAGCACTTCGTTTCTGGAACAAGAAAGGAGAGCGGTAGAAAAGTCGTGTAGCAACTACAGGGCTTGACCGCAATAGAGTATGAAACTTGTCTTAGCAGTGGTGCAACACCAAGATGCGGGTGAGTTGATCGACGCACTGACATCACAAGGCCATCGTATAACCCGTATTAGTAGCCAAGGCGGTTTCTTGCGCGAGGGCAACGTCACCTTGATGATGGCGGTTGAAGACGACCAAGTAAACCCGATCATTCGCAGCATTCGCGAGCACTGCTCGACTCGTACTCGTTATGTTTCGCCCATGCCTCCAGTTGCCGAAGCAGGCGAGTTCTATCCTCCTACGCCTGTTGAAGTGCAAGTTGGCGGCGCAACCGTATTTGTGCTTAATGCCAATGCCGAGCGTTTGATCGCAGGCTAGAGCCGCTAGCTGCAAAGCTCAAACTATGTGAGGTCTTCCTGTTCGGGAGACCTCTTTTTTGTCAGTGTTATAGCAATCGGCTTAAAGTGTTACATTCTTAGGCGCGAACAGTTCTACCCTCAAAAGAGGCTTTGACCGCGTCCGCCTACGGCTACCAACATCCCGCCCTTCCATGTGGCGCATCATTTCGCTGCCTTCACTGTCTTCGCTGCGACCTGCCAGCTGCAAGCAGCTAGCAGCTTCAAGCGCTGTTTTTCGCTGCTGAAACCGAGCTTCAAACCCATCCACATAGATGACAAACCGGGGAAAAAGTGAGGTGAGATTCGGTGCATAAGCGCCAAATCTCACCTCAGCAACAAGAGAAGTTTAGCTTTCATCCGAAGCTTAGCTGGTTTGGGTTAGGGTGCGCAGCAGAGCTGTGGTCGTCACCATACCGGCCAGCTTGCCGTTTTCGTGCAGCACCAGCGCGCGGTCGATATCGCGCTCGATAAACTGTTGAATGACTTGGCTGACACTTTGGTTAGGCGTGAAGCTATGGATATCCTTATCAATAAGCGAGCTGATCGGATCGCTGATCGGGAAGGGGATGCTGCCCGGGTTGGCGAAGTAGCTCAAGCTATCTTGGCGCTGATCGGCCGAGACATTGCGAATCACGCCGCTATCGCTGAGCGTACCTTGAACGACCCCTTCATCGTCGACCAGTACCAAGAAGCGGCCCGGCAGACTCAAAAGCAGATTGATGATCTCTTCGGTGCTATTGCTGATTCTCGTCGCGGGCACCGATACCTGCATAATCTGTTCGAGGCGTAAGGGCGCGTCGGCATCGCGGATCGTGCTCTCGGCTGAGCTTTGTTTGGGTAGCGCGGCGTAGAGCACGCGCTCGCGGGTGAGCAGCCCGCTGAAACGCTGTTCACTGTCGACGACCGGCAGAGTCTGGTAGTTCCACTCTAGCATATTGACCACCACCTGCGAGATCGCGTTCATGCCGTTGATACAGCGCGGATCGCTGGTCATGCAGTCGCGGGCCAAGGTGGGGGCGATGCGCTCGAAGTAGGGCCGCACTTCGTCGGGGCTTAGCTCGCGCAGAATGCGCAACGGCAGCTTCATACCCAGACGGCGTTGCAGATCGCTGCTGGTGATCACGCCGACCACTTTGCTGCGCTCGTCGAGCACGGGCAGCAGTTGTTGATTGCGGCTCAGCATCAGGTAGAGCGCTGGCCCGATCGGTGCATGGGCTTGGAGCGTAACGACATCGCCCAGAATAAAGTCGCTGACGGTGCTTTCGTCTGAGAAAGGGCTGCGCGAACGCATAGCAGCGCGATAGACCTGAATGTCTTCGATGGTGGTTAGGGCGTTGGGCAACATGTCGTCGAGCAGCGGCAGTAGGCGGTTGATCCGCTCGGCTCGATCGATCCACTCGATAATGACCGGTTTGTCGTTGTTTTCGCCCGACAAAATCGTTTGGATGCGCGAGTTGGGGCCGAAACCAGCTAGGCCATTGATAACAGTCGCTCCGCTTGCGCCTTGGCGTTGGAGCTGCTGTATAACGGCGGTATAGAGCGGCTCTCCCTCCCAGAGATCGCCCGTTCGCAGGTAGATTCTGACACGTTGAAGCTGATCTCGGGCTGCCACGGTGTGTCCTTTAAGCTTTGGCAGTGATAGCTTTTTGCTTGGTTCTTGCATAACCCTATCTATATGTGCGTTTGAACATAGAGCAAATATCAGATCGTTCGATTATAGCAGCTTACCATGACAACAAACAATAGCTGTTAGTACATTGATACCGTTTTTTAGATGGATCAAACAAAAAAGAAGTGCTCGATCGGCGATGGTATTGTATAGCCGAAAGATGCTGAATTGTTTGCGGCTTGTTGGGCGCGATGCTACCATAGATCAAAACGAGATGATGATTGATAGAGGGTTCTCCGATGGCAGAACAGAAGATAGAACAGACTTTTTCTCTTGGAATAACCTATTGGCCTCTACGTAACTCCTATCGCGCTTGGAGCGGCTTCGACCGAGGGGCAGTGCGCGAAGAGTTAGCCCATATTGCGTCGTTGGGCTGTGATACAGTGCGTCTCTGTTTGCGCTGGGAAGATTTTCAACCCGGCCCCGAGCGGCTGGGTCGCGAAGCAGTGCGCGGGCTCGAGATTATGCTCGACGCGGTGCAGGATGCGGGTCTGCGGGCCGTGCTGGCCCTGTTTGTGGGCGGTTTGGGTGGCGCGCGCCTGCTGCCGCAATGGACGACCGGCTATTCCCTGATCGAAGACGACCCTGAGATAGTGCAGCGCTACGGGCAGGTTTTGCGCGCGCCCGGGCCACAGGTTGCGGTTGTCTACGACGATGCGCATCGCCATACGCAACTGCGCGATCTGTATGAAAACCGCGCCCAACTCGAGGCCCAGCGCTACTTGATTCGTGAGCTGATCGGCAACTTCGATGCCCATGACGCGGTTTATGCCTGGCAGCTAGGTTATGATCTCGAGCGGGTGCTTTTGCCGACTCGCAATAGAGCCGCTCGCGATTGGTTCCGCCGGATCTGCGAATACGCCCGTCAGTATGGTGCAAAGCGCATTATGGGCGTGGTTTCGCCTCGCAGTCTAACCAGTGATAGTACGCTACGCCCCGAGCAGATCGCCGAAGAGGCCGACTTGCTTGGCATTCATACCTTCCCGCACGAGCCGCTGCGTCTGAACGAGCCGCGCTCGCCAGCGGGTGTTAGCTTCCTCTATCATCTAGCCGCTTCGTTGGTGGGCAAGCCAGTGCTGGTTGCCAACCTTGGGCTGGCGAGCGCGCCCGATAACCGCGCCCGTTGGATCGCCGACCGCGCTTTTGGGCGGGTGGCCCGCTCGTACCTTGCGAGCGAAGACGAGCAGGCTGACTTTTTAGAGAACAGCCTGCAGACCCTCTGGCGGGCGGGCGCAACCGGAATCTGGCTGGCTGCCTACGGCGATGTGCCGCGCGATCTGTGGGGCATCGCGCCCTTCGACCGCTTCCAGCGCGAGCGCACGATCGGCCTGATACGCGAAGATGGGCGCGAAAAACCCGCCGCCGAGGTGGTGCGTCGCTTCGCCAAAGAGCACAGCGACAAGCAGTGCCATGCGCCGGCCTCGTTTATGGAGTTCGATCCCGAGCGCTATTGGTACAATCCGGCCGAGCAGATACAGCTCTTGTTGCGCGAAAGTAGCTTCAGCGCCTAACGGAACGCGGGTATTCACCACGCGGGGCACTGGTTTTATTCACTACACGAGGCATAGAGTCACAGAGCCTTTTTAGAGAGTAGTTTGCGATAGTAGTGTGATGAGTTCAGTATTGCAGGCAGGATAGCACAGGAGAAGGCTAAAGCTACGATCAAGCCGTACTCTGATTCAGTAGAAGGGTACAGCTATGTGGCTGGGTACGACGTTTTAGGGAGCTGTCATCGTGCTTCCTTCTCCTGCTTGCGGGAGCTATGCATTAGCCAAAAGTCGTGTCGGCAGCAAAAGACGATCGTTCGCATACCATCGCGGGAGTATCCTTGAGAGCACAGAACGCGGAGAGCTTGTATGCGATTTCGCTACGCGAAATCGCATACAACATCAACATTCACCCCCTCGCCCGCAGTGCGGGAGAGGGGGCCGGGGGGTGAGGGCAGATAACGCTGACCTCATGGAGATTTGTGGGTAATGTACAGCTTGCGGGAGAAGGGTTGGGGATGAGGGCCTATGTACTCACCACGCGAAGCACTGCGTTTTTGTCAAACCGTTTGCGCTGCCCTTGGCTAAGCGCCTCCTGAACTGTCGAAGAGTGTAAGTATCTTTAGTCGTACCCTGAGCTTGTCGAAGGGTACGCTCGTTGAAGGGTCTCTTTGTAATCTCTGCGACTTTGCGAGGAGAGGCGCTGAGCGAAACGAAGAACCAGCTAGGTGCTTGCACCTAGCTGGTTCTGCATTGACTGCGTTGTATGCGCTGCCGAAGGCCGATCGCTCGGTTTGAGGGATGGCCTGTTGGTAGCCGTAGGCGGACGCGGTAAGGACCGAATGGAGCTTAGAACCTTGGCCGCCAAAGAAGCGATCGAGCGGATTCGCTCTTAGATCTCAAGGAAGTAGCGATGTAAGCGAGCGTCGCGAGTTAGCTCGGGATGGAAGGAGGTCGCCAACATGCGGCCCTGTTGGGCGGCTACGATCCGACCATCGTCGAGCTTGGCCAGCACCTTGACGCCCGGGCCGACCGATTCGATGATGGGGGCGCGAATAAAGACCGCACGGAAGGGCTCTTCGCCCACATCGGGCAGGCTTAAATCGGCCTCGAAGCTGTCGAGTTGGCGGCCGAAGGCGTTGCGCTTGACTGTGATATCCATGACACCGATCTGCTGTTGGCCCTCTTTGCGGCCCTCGCTGATGGTGCGCGCCAGCAGAATGGCGCCAGCGCAGGTGCCCCAAACCGCTAGATCTTTTCCAGCGCGCTGCTTGATCGGCTCGAGCAGTTCGAAGCGGTCGAGCAGTTTGCCGATCGCAGTGCTCTCGCCGCCGGGCAAGATCAGGCGATCGACCTGAGCCAACTGCTCGGGCAGACGCACCTGAATCGATTCGACGCCGATACTTTTGAGAATCTCTTGATGTTCGCGAAAATCGCCTTGTAAGGCAAGAATACCGATCATAGTTTTTGACTTACGCTCATGAAAAAGGAGTTGACCGATTGGGCCAACTCCTTTGTCTATAATTACCAGCCGCGACCAGCCATCAATTTTTCGCTAGGAATGTCGCTGATGTTGATGCCAACCATTGGCTCGCCCAGACCCTTGCTGACTTCAGCGATGATCTTGGGATCGTTGTAGTGGGTGGTGGCTTCGACGATGGCCTTGGCGCGCTTGACCGGATCGCCCGACTTGAAGATGCCCGAGCCAACGAACACCCCATCGACGCCGAGCTGCATCATCAGAGCGGCATCGGCGGGGGTGGCGATACCACCAGCAGCGAAGTTTACAACCGGCAGGCGGCCGTTCTCTGCGATGCTCTTAACCAGCTCATAGGGGGCCTGGATGTTCTTGGCATAGGTGAAGAGCTCGTCCTCATCCATGTTCTGGATGCGGCGAATCTCGCCCAGCACGGTGCGCGCATGGCGCACGGCCTCAACCACGTTGCCAGTACCAGCTTCGCCCTTGGTGCGCAGCATAGCAGCGCCCTCAGCCATACGGCGGATCGCCTCGCCAATGTTGCGGCAGCCACACACAAACGGCACGTTGAACTTGTGCTTGTTGATGTGGTGCTCTTCGTCGGCAGGGGTCAATACTTCGCTCTCGTCGATGTAGTCGATGCCGATAGCTTCGAGTATCTGGGCTTCGACGATATGTCCGATGCGGGCCTTGGCCATCACGGGGATGGTCACGGCTTCCATAATACTTTGAATCATTTCGGGATCGCTCATTCGAGCAACGCCACCCTGAGCACGGATATCGGCAGGTACACGCTCAAGCGCCATAACCGCAACCGCACCCGCTTCTTCAGCGATACGCGCCTGCTCGGGGGTGACAACGTCCATAATTACGCCGCCCTTGAGCATCTGTGCAAGGCCGACTTTGGTTGTCCAAGTTGCTTTCTCCACTTGTCAACACTTCCTAACCATCGTCCGATGGTAATTCAAGCGTCTGATGCCTTTCTGCACACGTCTAAAGGATGGCAGGGCTGCATCAGAACGGTGCTCATTCCCAGATAAGATCCATTCTACCATAAAAGTGGTATGCTCTCAATAGACAATAGGGCGAAGTAGACCATACCAATTGTGCTATTTCTGTTCTAAAAGAGCTAAATGTATCTACCAATTTGGCTAAAAATACTGAGCAAGTGGTACCACTTAATGACCCTACCATTTTTTGCAGGTGGGCGAAAATCGGCTTTGAAACTCTAAAAAATTGCTTCCTTCGTAAGCTAAGTATCGCTTGTTAGTATGCTGAAGCGGCCTTGTTGGTTTAAGCGCTAATGGAGTGGTACTGAAAGCGGCTGAGAGCTTTTGGTTTTTGGTCTTCGGCAGAGCGGGCTGCTTTGAGTCTCGGCCTTGTTTTGATTGTCGGGCCAAGCAGGCGCTTTGAAAGCGAAACTAGCTAAGCTGCCCTCTGTAGCGTTTAAAAAGTGGCTTGGAAAGAAAAAAGCTAGAAAAAGTCCACAGCTTTTGAGCCAGCTTGGGCCTAGCAAAAAGCGTGCAAAGCGCATCAGAATGCAAGAAAGCATGGATCTAAGCAAAAGTTGCAAAGTCGAGAAGAATGTGCTATTATAGCGGCGTTGGAATGCAGGTGGTGTGTCAACGCACTCGTACTTGTAAGGTACATCTGTATTTTGTAGGGGTGTAGGCTCAACGGTAAACCGCCGGTCTCCAAAACCGGTTTTCAGGGTTCGAATCCCTGCGCCCCTGCCAAAGGATCGTACCCTTGTACGGAGCGATGGCCGAGTGGTTTAAGGCAGCTGTCTTGAAAACAGCCACACGCAAGTGTCGTGGGTTCGAATCCCACTCGCTCCTCCAGTTCCGATAGCTTAATAGTATGGGGAGGTCGCATAGTGGCCTAGTGCGGCGGTTTGCTAAACCGCTATAGGAGCAATCCTATCGAGGGTTCGAATCCCTCCCTCCCCGCCACCAGCTTTCTAAAGCTAGACCAAACTGAAGCAGTCCGCAAGGTAGGCCACCTTGACGGGCTGTTTTTCTTTGCCCAAAACTCCGCCAAGCAATCCCCAAGATCGCGTTATTATCGCTGCCCTCAGCGCCTATCGCTTACCTCCCTCGATCTGTTACCGACTGCACCCAGACCTTTCCCAAAACCGAATATAAGCAACAAAAAACAGCCCCATAGATTAAGAGGCTGCTCTCTTTTGAGAAGATTGAGGGACTGGCCAAGCTTCTTCTTCTGATCAAGGGCTCAACTACTGCCCACTGTTCGTCGGTGATGTCCATTTCTGTCTCCTTTCTCTTCTCACTGGAGACAGTATACCGTTTTTGAGATAACTTCTAGCAATTTCCTTATCTCTGATACCAAATTCGGTTGATTAGGTTCTCTTTGGCCTTCGGCAGAGCGGAACGTGACTCTTTTTGTTGTGTGAGATTGGAATTCAGTATTGTCCAAGCGGTTGAGCATAATATGAACATGAGTAAGAGTGCGAGCAACGATGTACGCTGAAAGGTATTCATAGACCCTCGTTTTTGCTATAACAATCTATGGGTAGAGCAATGCTTCCATTATTTCCTTGAGAATGCTTTCCTCTTTAATTACTTTACGAAAATTGCGGCAGATGATTATCCAAAAGAAGGGCATAACCGCGTCCGCCTACGGCTACCAACATTCCGCCCATCCAACGAGGTTGTATCTACCTGTGGACAGCGCCACCCAAAAGCGAAATGTATCAGATACTTAGAGCAGCTCTGGCTCGCTTGTCTCGTGTTGTTCCGTGCGCATGGAAATCCTCCTCTCTCCGATAAAGCTCCTATGCATATGAGCTAAATATCATTTGACATGCCTATATGGGGGTGATATACTTTAAGACATTGAATATCAACTACGTCTACTAACAATAACTTAGACTATTTCACCCCAAGATGATTCGCGATATTCAATGATGCTCAACAGCTCTAGTGAGTCTGGCTGTTGATCCTTGCCGCAAATGTACTCTCTGATTAGGAAGACCAGCGATGCAGTCGCCGCACGAGTCCCTCAGTAAGATCGAGCAAATCGAGCAAGCGATTATGCAGATTAGCTGGCTCAGCCAGCGACAGTTTATGCAGCTGTTGGATGAAGAACGATTTCGGCTGACAGTACCGCAGTTCTACACACTGCTTCATCTACACCAGGCCGAAGGCCCGTGTAAGATGACGGAACTAGCCGAATTGACCCATCAGTCTGCAGCTTCATTAACAGGAGTTGTTGATCGCTTGCTGGAAAAAGAGCTAGTTGAGCGCACCCGTCACGAGCGCGACCGTCGTCAGGTGATGGTGGTTGTGACAGCTAAAGGCAGTCATCTACTGAGAGAGATCAAACAAGCTCGCAATGAGCAGATGCAAGCTGCTCTAGCCAGTTTGGGAAGCGAGCATATGGATCTCCTCCAAGAGATGCTCAACCATGTGCTCGAGGGGATGGTTTTAGTACTTGAACGCGGCGACCGCCAACGATGGGCTTAGGCCGCTTGAAGATCAAAAAACTGTTACTAGTATGCTCGAAAGTACTAGAGAGCTAAAGAATTAAGCTAAAACCTTATCTTGAGAAAACAACAAACGAGCGAACTGATATTACTCCCTTTTTGATAGTGCCTATCAGGCCGAATGAAGCTCGAGAAATGAGGAAACCTAATGAGTGAAACACTCATGCCTGAAGAACTAGATCTACCTTTGGTCGTATTGGGCGGCGAATTGGTGATTATGCCCTATATGACCGTTCCACTCCAGGTCGGGCAGGGTAAGTCATACCGTGCTATGGAACAAGCCTGTGAAGAAGATCATAAGGTTCTCTTGATTTTCGTGCCTGACGATCAGATCGAAGGCTATAAGACAGGCCAGCAGCAGGAACTTCCGCCGATCGGTGTGATCGCTAAGTTGGAGGAGTTTATCAAGCTGCCGGACAACAGCGTGCGGATCATTCTGGAAGGACAGACCCGCGCCCGCCTGCTTGAAACGCTTCAGAGCGATCCGTTCTATCGTGTACGCTGCCAAGTTCTGCAAGACAGCGAGACGGTTGGCATGGAAGTCGAAGCCTTGATGGATACCGTCAAGCAGCAAGTCGATGAGTTTGTCGATCACTTGGGTGAAGTGCCGCAGGAAGCGGTCGCCTTTGTGCATCGCATCGACAAGCCCGGTCACTTGGCCGACATCGTCACCTATGGTCCAGCCTTCGACTTCAAAGATCGCATCGAGATTTTGCACGCGCTCGATCCTGAAGAGCGTCTGCGCAAAGTTCACACCATCTTGGCGCGCCAGATCGAACTGCTCAAGCTGCGCCAGAAGATCCAGCAAGACACCAAAGAGGTCTTGGATCAGAGCCAGCGCGAATACTTCCTGCGCGAGCAGATGCGCGTGATTCGCCGCGAGCTTGGTGAAGATGACGATAGCGACGATCCGATCGATGAGCTGCGCCGCAAGATCAACGCGCTCGATGCGCCCGATTACGTCAAAGAGCAGGCCCTTCACGAGGTCAAGCGCCTCAGCCAGCAGGGTATGAACAGCCCTGAAGCAGGTGTGATTCGCACTTACCTCGACTGGATCTTGAACCTGCCCTGGGCTGATGAGGAGTTCCCCGAGATCAGCATCAATTCGGCTCAAGAGGTGCTCGACGCCGATCACTACGGTCTCGAGAAGGTTAAAGAGCGTATTTTGGAATATCTGGCTGTGCGTAAGCTGGCTGGTAACAAGATGCGTTCGCCCATTCTCTGTTTCGTTGGCCCGCCCGGAGTTGGTAAGACCAGCTTGGGTCGCTCGATCGCGCGCGCTTTGAGCCGCCAGTTCGTGCGCACGTCGCTGGGTGGTATCCGCGACGAGGCTGAGATCCGTGGTCACCGTCGTACCTACATCGGTGCGATGCCGGGCCGCGTGATCCAAGGTATGAAGACCGCCAAGAGCAAGAGCCCGGTCTACATCCTCGACGAGATCGACAAAGTGGGCCAAGACTACCGTGGCGATCCGACTTCGGCTCTGCTGGAAGTGCTCGATCCCGAGCAGAACAGCGCCTTTAGCGATCACTACCTTGAGATCCCCTATGATCTCTCGCAGGTGGTCTTTATCGCCACTGCCAACCAGCTCGACCCGATCCCTGGCCCGCTGCGCGACCGTATGGAAGTGATCGAGATCGGCGGCTACACCGAAGACGAGAAGCTGGGCATCGCTCGTGGTTTCTTGGTCAAGAAGCAGCGCGAGTTCCACGGTCTCACCGAGGAGCAGCTCACCATCACCGATGGCGCTCTGCTCAAGCTGATTCGCGAATACACCCGCGAAGCTGGTGTACGTAACCTCGAGCGCGAGTTGGCCAGCCTGTGCCGCAAGGTCGCTCGCAAGGTCGCTCAAATGGCCGATGAGGTGGATGAAAACGGAGAGAAGGTCGATATCTCCAAGCTCCACTTCACGATCGATAGCGACGATGTGAAGAGCTACCTTGGCCCAGAGCGCTACAGCTACGGTTTGGCCGAAGAGAAAGACGAAGTCGGTGTGGCGACTGGAGTAACATGGTCGCCGATGGGCGGCGATGTGCTCTCGATTGAGGTGCTGCCAGTGCGTGGCAAGGGTGGCTTCCAACTGACCGGTCAGTTGGGTGATGTCATGAAGGAATCGGCTCAAGCAGCGCTCTCGTATGCGCGCTCGCGAGCCGAACAGTTCGGCGTCGATCCGAACTACTTCGAAGAGCACAACATCCACATTCACGTTCCGGAAGGCGCTCAGCCCAAGGAAGGCCCTTCGGCGGGTATCACGCTGACGACGGCGCTGATCTCGGCTATGACCGGCAAGCCAGTGCGCCGCGACGTAGCGATGACGGGCGAAGTAACCTTGCGTGGCAAGGTGCTGCCGATCGGTGGTTTGAAGGAGAAGACACTGGCTGCTCACCGCGCCGGTATCAAGACCTTCATCTTGCCGAAGGATAACGCCAAAGATATCGTCGAGCTGCCCGACAAAGTGCGCCAGGATCTTCAGTTGATCCCGGTCTCGTCTATGGACGAAGTGTTGAAGATCGCGCTCAGCTCGTAGTAGTTGCTTCGATCTCAACAGTGGCCTCTACCTAGTACGGTAGAGGCCATTTTATTTGCGAATGTTTATTTAAAATAGGTTAAAAATGACCTCCTAGAGCATTGAATTATAGAGCGGCTTATATTAAGATAGCAGAGAAGTTGGATGCTCGTCGTCCCTCGCTAGTTGGCGAGTATCACTGTTTTCTTCGGATTTTCCAGTTGTTCCTGTTGATCAAGTGTAGCAGATTAAAAGCGCGATTCTTCTGCTTTGAAGGAAGATGAACGCTTTATTTGAATAGTATGCGCTTGGCAATCTGGAATCTCGATCTCAATCACGAAGGGACAAACCATGACACGGGTAGCTTGGCACCTCTCTGCACTTTTGGTTGTATGTCTTGTTGGAAGCTTGTTCTCTGCTAGACCCCTAGCCGCGCAATCGAATCTGACCCTGATCGATTTCGAAACGGGTGTTGATCGCCAGCCGATTCGTAGCAGTATACCGGGCTTAAATTTTAGCAATTCTGACGGAAATGATTGGCTGTATGGCGATGTCCGTACAGGCAACTACAATGCCCCTTATCCCAACGATTGCCCCGATTTTGATGGCCAGTGTGCCTACAATGTCTCGGGCAATTTTTTTGCTTGGATGGGCCAAGCGAGCGGAGATGGAAAGATAGATTTCACCGCTGGGAACACAACCCGTTTTGAGGCTGATTTCTCTACTGCTGAAGAGCTGAAGATAGAAGCCTACGATCAAGACGGTATGAAGTTCGTTTCTGTCACGGTCGATCCGAATATTCGTACTGGTAATTTTGGACACGTTCGGATCGAAGCGCCTTCGGGCAAACGAATCGCCTCGATTGTTATCAAAGGTAGCCAAAATCGTTGGCTTATGGATAACCTCCTGACGGATGCTTCCGTCTCTGCAGATCCCCCAAGCGAGCCAGCAAAGCCGTCTAAACCCGATAAACCCGACAAGAAGAAGCACTCTGCCTCGGTTAAAGTCTATCAGCGCGTGACGCCCAACCGTGTTGCCGCTCGCAATGGTATCGTTCACTACCATTTCGCTTCGGTAAACCCCGGGCGTGGCGATGCCAAGCGGATCGTGGTTCGCATGAATATCAATGTGGTTCATCTGCATATCATCGATGCCGACTTTGGCTCTGCGGGTGGCTGGATCAGCAAAATAGGCCAAGACTATATCGAGTTCGAGTTTGGACGCCAGCCCCATGGTAGCGATGCGCTCATGGCCAATATTCGCTTCCGGGTCTCGCCCGATGCGCCTAACGGCACCCAGTTGGGAGGTCGAGTGACCTATCGCTGGTACGACGATAACGGCGGAGGCTCGGGTCAAAGCAACGATCTTTCGATCGTAGTTGGCGACGAAGAGCAGCATAGCGAGCACGAGGAGATGCTGGTCGAGCGTGATGGTGAGGGTCGCACCTTCACCTGTACGCAGTTCATTCCGCGTGAGCCGGTTGCCTTCTGGTATAACACGCCCGATGGCAAAGTCGTTCAGCTCGAAACCATCGAGGCCGACGATCACGGCAAGCTAATACTGATCTTTAAGACCAAAGGCAAAGGGCTGCATAAAGGACGCCACTTAATGGTCGGGCGCGGCCACTGGTCGGGCATTATCGTGATCGGCGAATTTGTGATCGATGACGCTGAAGCTGAAGCGGACGATGACGCTAACACTGGCGATGATCAAGTCGATGAGGATAGCACAGTCGACGAGGGCAGCGCGAACGATGATCAAGCCGACGAAGGAAACTCGGGCGATGATCAAGCCGACGAAGGAAACTCGGGCGATGATCAAGCCGACGAAGGAAACTCGGGCGATGATCAAGCTGATCAAGGAAATGGCTAGATTCTAAGGTAAGATCGATTTAAGAGCTTGTATCCAAACCAAACCGTAGAAGTTGTCTAATCGACCTCTACGGTTTGGTTTTTTATTGGAAATTTATGCGAGCTTTATTATCTATTTGCATTCTAAACATGATCGTAATTTTTATGCTTCTAGAGCTAATTAATCAATGATACATGTGAACAAGAAGTAAGTAATAAAAAACAAAAAATATCGTTTTATATTATGAGAACACTATTTGTTGTGATTATTCCTTTCTTCACGGCTCGATACTCTCAGATAGTTAACAAATCCGTTAGATAAGGGCCTAACGAAGTTTCGATCGAATTGAACTTCGTTTGCTAGGATAATGCGGCGCTCTCCTTTTTATTAGGCTACAGGTGTATTACGATGACAAACGAGCAGATTGAGGACCTCCAAGAGCAGTTGTTGTTCCTCCGAGAGCAGCTTGCCTATGCTTTGCAGCAGAAAGAAGAAATGGGGCCTAACACCCCTTTTTTGATTAGGCAGGTTATTCACGACAACCGCGCTGAGATACGCAAGATCAAGACGGCTCTGAGTGTCGAGGGCATTGAAGTGGAGGATGATCCTGCTGATGAAGTTCCTGTAGCGAGTCAAGCGCTTCCTATAGGGAAGTTCCTGTTGAGGCGGATCGGAAAGTTATTAAGTTTTGGTCTCGGGCTTCTGCTTGTGGTTTTGCTGGGTTATGTTTTCGTATCTCTTTTAAAACCACAGCCCTTCACCTATATGTTTCGCATACAAGCGAAGCATACGCATCAAAATGTGGTCAATGCTCAGGTGAGCATCGAGCTGCAAGGCATTTTGCCAGCGATTCTGTATAGCGATGGCGAAGGTCTGTGTAGCTTCCGGTTTGATCGATCCTACCTGGGAAAATGGGCGCAGATTCGGGTTGAGGCTGTGGGATATCAATCGTTGGTACATGAGATCGAGCAGAGTGAGCATCAGATTCCAGAGGGTTGGGAAATAGATTAGTTGCCAGTTTGCAGACTGCTATAGCGAAGCGCCGAGTAATACAAATCAGTTTAAAGATTTGCATTCTCGCAAAGAGAAAAAATGAGAGAATGAGATATTTCGTGCATCAGCGCGAAATATCTCTAGCAACCGTTGTTACGAGATACCCTCGAAGGGGCCTAAGAAGCGTGGAAGTGGATGGCTGATATGCAGCTCCCAAAGAGCTTGAAGGCTGGCAGCGATTTCGCGTAGCTCGTAGCGCAGAATCAAGATATCGGGGTAGCTGCCCCAATCGGGTGTGCCTAGACCAACTGCATCGATGCCCAACTGGCGACAACTGTAGACCGCGCGCGGCAGGTGGTAGGATTGGGTGACTAACACGGCCCGCTCGACCCCGAAGATCTCTTTGGCGCGGTAGCAGCTATCGTAGGTGCGAAATCCCGCGTAATCACGGGTAATATCTTCTGCTGGAACCCCGCGCGCGATGGCATAATCGCGCATAACGGTGACTTCATCGTAGTTGACGGTGGAGTTATCGCCCGTCATCAAGAGCTTCTCAACGATGCCCAACTGATAGAGTTCGACTGCTGCTTGAATGCGTTCGGCCAAGATTCGCGAAGGCTGTCCATTGGGGCGAATACCTGCCCCAAAGACGATAGCGACGCGCTGTGGCGGCACATCTTGGGCGCGCCTATAGCGATAGTTGGCGGTGTTTTGGTGAAAGTAGAGCGAGATGCCGCCTAACAGAAGGCAAACGATAAGGGTCAAAACAAGCAGCCGAACTAGGATTGTGCGCATGAACAAAACTCCCAAACATCCGCTCAGAGCGAAGAGATATACCAAATAGATAAACCAAGTCTCTCTGTATAACGCTCGCTTTCGCTAGATATGTTGCAGCTATGTAGAGCAAGGTGGAGGATAAAAAGTATAGCTGCTTTATATTAGAACATACTTGCTAAAAATATTATACTGAGTGATGAATCAGAGCCTTTCAGAATGAAGAAATTCGCCATCACAGGACTCTTTTGTTGAGAATCTCTTTAATCGATGTTTGTCTGAATATAGCTTTGTCGATGTAAACAACTGTGTGAGACTTGGAATATTTTAGGAAAAATAAAACCCTCCGCGATCTATCTACAAAAGCGCAGACTTGTGCCCAGACTGTTGGGGGGGATTTGGTACGTATACAGCCCATTATTTTATATCAGCCCGAGTGAGATTAGGGGTCATCTTGATCAGTTGCAGGCCTTTGATCAAACAGTACTGGAAACTCGTTTCCGAGCAAAGTGGCCTCCAAGAGACGATTCGGAAGCACAAAAACTTGAAGATTTTGTGCTTGGAACGATCTCTTTCTATCGAGACCTCGTTTCGCTCTTTCAGGTGGCTGAACAAAACAAAGAGGCGATGCTTTGGTATATTGCTTAACTTGATTCATGTAAGCTAAGCAAACCAAAGAGAGCTTGCGACGTCTACTACGAATCGCTTTGCATCGTTTTGTCTTCGAGTCGTCGCTAGCGACGCACAACTAGCCCACTATTTCGAAGGATGGGCTGTTGATAGCCGTAGGCGGACGCGCCAAGGACCGAATGGGAGCGAGAGAACTCGCCGCCAGAGTGCTGAGCTGAGCAAGCTGCTGACAGATCAACTTGCTGGTATGACGTTTGGCTGTAGGGAAAATGTTCCGATCGGGCTGCGAAAGAGCTGCAAGGATCGGCCATGAACAGACAGATCTTATGGTACCATGCCAGCAGTGAAAATTTGAACAAAGTGAGTACCCAATGTCTTTTCAGAAGCGAATCCCTGCTAAATTGCAGCCTCATATTGTGTGGATCGTCGTTTTGCTGGTAGCGATCTTGGTGGGCGCAGCCTTGGTATCGGGCATCTTTTTTGCGGTGCGCTACAGCCGTACGGCCAGTCAAGCGGCCAACCCGCCTGCGAGCCAAGTCGATACGGCCTCGCAAGAGTTGGTGAATCCGCACACAGGCAGCGCAGAGACGCCCACCGACACGATCTCGCTGGGCGCTGCCAAAGCGCTGCTCGATGCGGGCACGGCGGCCTTTGTCGATCTACGCAGCGGCGAAGAGTACACCTTGCTGCATATCAAAGATGCCTATTCGATCACCTTTATGGAGCTTGAGGATGAGCTGAGCGCCCTGCCCGAGGGCACGACGATCATTGTTTATGGCGCGACCAGCGCGGCCAGTAGTACGGGCGCCCAGATCTTTAAAAGCTCGGGTTATCCGAATGTGGTGGCGCTCGAGGGCGGTATGGAAGAATGGATGAACGCAGGTTATCCGGTCGCCAAGGGTATCTTCCAGTAACAGCGCTGCTCGCTGTATCTGCCCGATCGCTTCAGCGCGCTGGCGGTAAGGTCTTTACGCCCCATGCGGTTTTTGGCGCGTCCGCCTACGGCTACCAACATCCCGCCCATCACACACGGGGCTAGCTGTGTGCGCCGAAAGGCCGCCCTGAAACACTACAAACCGCGCTCGTTGTAGCTTGAAAACATTGGGGCGGATCAACTGCTGATACCAAAGCTGTTTGATTACTTGTTATTTGGCCTTCGGCAGAGTGGAACGTGACTCTTTTTGTTGTGTGACATTTCGCGCTGTCACGCGAAATGTCACACAACTCTTCCCCCGTTTTTGTTTTCCTGCGTTCTAAGAGCACAAGTGCTTAAACGGATCTGGTATGATTCGTACTACAGCTACAAAAGTGGAGCCTGACAGCGAAGCTGCGGCGTTAACCCCAACCTAGGTTGTCGTAGCCGTCTTGTTTGCCTGCGCCACTTCCGCCCTCGCCGCCTTCCATCTCTTCTTCCAACATCTGATCGACCATATCGTTCCAGTCGTCGCCTGCATCTTCGCCTAACTCTTTGCCGAGCTTCTTGGCCCAACGAGCGATCGATTTGGGATCGTTTTCGTCGAGACCAGAGAAGGTGGCAGGGTCGGCGAGGGCGTCGATTTTGGCATCTTCCGATTTGAGGGTGACCACGCGCGAGACCGCACGTTTGACGGCGTTATTGCCGCAGCGCGGGCAGGCCAAACCGGGTGGATCGCTGAAACCGCGTACCAGCTTTTGAAAGCGACCTTTGCATTGAGGACAGGTGTATTCGTAGATTGGCATAGCTCTTCTTGGTTGTGCTCAAACGCTATCTAGCTCAGCTTGAGCAGACAACTTATTCCTCCTGAATGATATCGAGGATGAGACTCGGCGGCTGAATGGCCTCGTCTCCGATCGTATAGGCGTCTTGCAGGCGTTTGATGACCCGGTCGGCGTCGGCTTGGCTGGCTGCATGCAGGTGCATCAGCGGATCGCCTTGCTTGACCTTGTGACCAACCTTGGCTTGCAGAATCAAGCCGACTCGTGGGTCGATCGAGTCTTCTTTGCGCAGGCGTCCACCGCCCAAGCTGTTGAGGCAGTGGCCTAATTCTTGGCCTTCGATGGCATTGACATAACCGCTGCGAGGAGCAGGGACGGGCACGATCACGGGCGCTTCGGGCAGGGCATCTTGTTCGAGCAGGCTGACATCGCCGCCCTGATTTCGGATCATCTGGGCGAACTTCTCCCAAGCCTTGCCGCTGGCGAGCGCCTCTTGCAGGGTGGCGCGAGCGACCTGCTGATCGTCGGTGCGCCCGGCCAGAATGAGCAGTTGGGCGCCCAGCGTGATACAGAGCTCGACCAGATCGCGCGGGCCTGCGCCGCGTAATGCTGCGACCGCTTCGCGCACTTCAAGCGTATTGCCGACCGCGTAGCCCAAAGGTTGGGCCATGGTGCTGATGACGGCAGCCACCTTGCGCCCGTTGCGCTGGCCAATGCCGACCATAGTGCGGGCCAGTTCGCGCGCCTCATCGAGGGTGCGCATAAAGGCGCCTTCGCCGCACTTCACGTCGAGCACGATACAGTCTGCTCCGGCGGCCAGCTTTTTGCTCATAATGCTAGCGGCGATCAGCGGAATGCTTTCGACGGTAGCGGTTACATCGCGCAGGGCGTAGAGTTTTTTATCGGCGGGGGCCAGCACGCCGGTTTGGGCTGCGACCACAAGGCCGATTTCGCGCACCGAACGGCGGAACTCTTGGTTGTCGAGTTCGAGCCGCATGCCGGGGATGCTTTCGAGCTTGTCGATTGTGCCGCCGCTGAAGCCCAAGCCGCGCCCGCTCATTTTGGCGACCGGCAGGCCGACCGAAGCGACCATGGGGGCGAGCAGCATGGTGGTTTTGTCGCCTATGCCGCCCGTCGAGTGCTTGTCGACCGTCAGGGGTGCGATGTCGTGCAGGTCGAGCATATCGCCGCTCTCGGCCATGGCCATGGTCAGATCGGCGATCTCTCGCCCGTCCATACCGCGCAGAAAGACGGCCATAGCCCAAGCCGCCATGTGGTAATCTGCAACGCTGCCATCGGTATAGCCGCGAATCAACCAGCGAATCTCTTCGGTTGAGAGACTGCCGCCGTCGCGCTTTTTGGCAATTAAATCAACAATTCGCATATCCACCTCATTGTGATAAGAACGGATCTACCTCTTGAATAAAGTTTGAAAACAGCTTGAGCAATCGTCTACAACGCTGCTCAAGCTGCTGTTTCTGCTGGATCAGACTAAATATCGCTTTGTTTTATTCTGATTCGCGCAGTGCTTTGGCTGCTTTAGGAAGTTTGGGCAGCAAATCGCTTGCCAATGCACCCATATCGCCGAATTCTTCGCGTACCAATGCGCCAGCTGCGCCGTGCAGATAAACACCCAAGACGGCGGCATCGAAGGGCGCAAGTTTTTGTGCCAAGAGACCGACGATGGTGCCTGCCAGCACATCGCCCGTGCCAGCGGTCGCCAAAGCCGGGTTGCCCTGTTTGTGCACCACAACGCGCCCATCTGGCCCAGCGATCACGGTGGTCGATCCCTTCAAAACCACAATCTGGCCCCAACGTTTGGCGCTGTCGCGCGCCAAAGCGACCTGATCGCTGCTCAGCTCTTCGCTCTTGAGCAGGCGGCGCATCTCGCCCGGGTGGGGTGTGAGAATGGCGCGCCCTTCGGGCAGGTGCTCGTGCCAGTTTTCGATTTCGGCCAAAATATTGAGACCATCGGCGTCGATCACAAGCGGTGGCAGTTCGGGCCGTGCGGTGCTGGCTAGAGCGCTACTCTCTTCGTCCGAGCCGAGACGGAAGCCGACTCGACTACGTTTTTTGCTGTTCGGCTCTAAACCGAGCAGGCGTTTGAAGAAGAGCGCGGTTGGTTCTTCATGGCCCAAGCCCGGCCCGATCAACAGGCTGGTGTAGCCTTTCAGATCTTCGAGCAATTTTTCGGCTGCCGACTCGCCCAAGGTACCAAGATCGGCTTCGGGCAGCGGCAGGAGCGTGATCTCAGGAATGCGTGCGGCCCCAATCAAAGAGCGTCCGGTGGCGAGCGTAACCAGGCCTGCTCCGGCACGGGCGGCAGCGGCGCTGGCTAAGCTGGCAGCGCCCGGATAGTGCAAAGAGCCAGCTACGACTAAGGCTTTGCCGAATGTGCCTTTGTGGGAATCTTCGGGCCGCGCAGGGAGCAGCTTGCGGGCCAACTCAGTTGTAAGCGTTTCGCTCATGACAGCCTCCAGTTGCGCAGGTGGCACGCCAATTTCGGCCAGTGCCAGGTCCCCCGCATAATCTGTTCCTGGATAGAAAAAAAGTCCCTGTTTGAATGCACCAGTTGCGACGGTAAGATCAGCCCGAAGAGCGCTGCCCAAGACTTGCCCCGTATCGGAGTTGATACCGGTTGGAACGTCGATACTTACGATCAGTGGTTGCGGCAGCGAGTTGGGCTTCTGGGCGGGCCTGCGCTCTGCACGAACCGTGTTGACGCAAGCGATGATCTCGGCCAGTTCGCCCGTCACCAAACGGGTGGTTCCCATGCCGAGCAGGCCGTCAACCACGAGCGTGGCTTGGCTGAGCAATTGGTGTAGTTGTGAATAGTTACTATCGTGGTTCAGGAAGATGGTTGGAATCGCGCGTTTACGGCAGCGTTCCCAATTCAGGTCTTTTTGATCCTGATTGCGTCGCCAGATGTAGAGCGTCACTTCGATGCCTACATCGTGGAGATGGCGCGCTACCACCAGAGCGTCTCCGCCGTTGTTGCCCGGCCCCACCAACACGAGAGCACGTTTGTCTGGCCCCGGACCGATCAGGCGCAATACCTCTTGGGCTACACCCCAGCCTGCTTGTTCCATCAGGCCGGGCCAAGTCGCGCCGGCGGCGACGGTAGCCTCTTCCAGTTGACGCATCTGTTGAGTTGTTACTATTCGCATAGAACCCTTTCTGTGCGTACTTCGATATTGTACCGCAGACAGCCAAAAAGTTGAAATAGTCGTGCAAAATCGCTCGTTATGATCACTTTCTCTGGTTTGAAGCGATATCGTTGGCTGCCCAGTCCATACTCTTCTAGTGATGCTAGATCCGATCGATCACTGAATGTTTTGGCCTTCGGCAGAGCGAGACTATCTCATTTCACTTTCCTCGTTTTTCATTTTCCTGTGTTGCAAACGTACGTATCTTGAAGTGGATTCCCTAAGACTGAAACGGAAACGATTCTGTTTAAAAGGCGCGCTTATGCGCTGTTTGCTAGGGCGGCTGCATGATGGTAGAGTATCACTGTCAAAATAGTGATGCCTGAAATAGCTCTTCGTTATTCATATTAGCACGCGTAATAAGCCAAAACGGCTGCCTGAAAGCTTTCAGGAATCGCCCCTAACGCAGAAAGCTTGTGCCTTGCATCATTGACGCGCGCCTTTTACGCAGTCGGATGCTTGTTTTGCTTAGGGGTGTCTTTGTGTGGTGTGCTCTACGAACAACGATCAAGCGATATAACAGTGTAAAGTGATCACTTTTTTGCTCTTACCCTAGGTCTCTTGTCATTAGTGTGCCCTGAGCGCTGCTGTGAGGCAGCTGTTTAGTGTGCTTAAGGGCTTGGCAGAGCCTACCATTCGAATCGACCGATCAACAAGGAGCAATTTGTGGGAGTCTTACTGGCGCGTCTTCGTGCTACGTTCAGTCAAATAACGCCAGAAGTATGGCGTGTGCTAGTTCATAGTATGGTGTTCGGTTTGGCGATCAGTATTGCCGAACTATTGCTCAATTTCTATTTGGCGAGTATGGGCTATGGCACCGATGTGGCAGGCTACCTGACAACGATTTATCGTGTGGCTGGTGTGGTCTGCGGTTTGCCAATGGGTATGCTGATCGACCGCTGGGGGCCGCGGCGGGCGATTTTGATGGGTGCGATCGCCTTTGCGGGCGCTTGGCTACTTCAACTGATGGTATCTTCGTTCTGGGCCTTGGCGATCTCGCAATTTTTAATCGGCATCTGTTACACCATGGTGATCACGGCGGTTACGCCGCTGTTGGCGAGCGTTACCTCGTTTGAACAGCGCCCGGCTGTGTTGGGCTTCAACGCCGCCTCGACCTTGGTGGTCGGTGTAATGGGTAATCTATTTGGTGGCTCGTTGCCAAGCATCGCTGCCAGCATTGTGGGCGGTGATCCACAAGGCACACTCGCCTATCGTTTGGCTTTAGGCAGCGTGGTCGCCTTGGGTCTGGTCGCCGCAGTGCCGATCTGGATGTTGCGCGGGGTAAAATCGAGCAACGATCGGGTGATCGCGCCCGATCAAGTCGATATGCAGCCCAACCTGCCTTGGTCACGATTGATCCGTTTCGCCCTACCCTATATGTTTATGGGCGCGGCAGGTGGCGCGATCATCCCCTTCCAAAATCTGTTTTTGCGCGAGGTCTTCGGCCTAGGAGACGCGGCGGTTGGACTTGTGTTGGGCGTGAACTCGCTGCTGATGGGGATCGGCGCGTTGACGGGTGCGCCCTTGAGTAAACGCGTTGGGGCCAAACGCCTTTCCATTTTGACTCGTTTTGCAGCTGCACCGGTGATGCTGTTGATGTTTCTGCCTTGGCTGGTGCCCGCCTCGATCGGACTTTGTCTGCGCGGCTTCTTTATTTCAATCAGTTACCCGCTGAGCGATGCTTTGACCATGCAATACACTCCTACACGCCAGCGTGGTGTTGGCATGAGCTTGGTGAACGCTTTATGGTCGCTGGGTTGGGCTGGTGCCGCCGCTCTGGCAGGGAGAATCCAGATCGCTTGGGGCTTTGCGCCTTTGCTGTGCGCCTCGATCTTCTTTTATGCCGTCTCGTCGTATTTGATGCTCTATGCCTTCGATAATAAGTTTCAAGCTGCCCAAGCGAGCCTCTCAGAGCAGTTGAGTTAGCTGATAGGCCTTGTTCGATTGGGCGTTTCTTTGAATAGATCGATGAAAGTTCGCTCTTTGCTCGACAGATGAACTGCGACGGAGCGGAGCTCCCCTATTTACAGCGTGATACCAGATCCGGTTGATTAAGTTCATACCGCTCTATTCTTTGGCAGAATAGAACGCGACTATGTTTGAGAGACTTCGCACGACAGCGCGAAGTCTCTCAACTCTTTCTGCTATTTTTTCCGCTTTCTCAGGTTGCGAGCGTGCAAGTCTTTAAGCAGCTTTAGGTTGAGATCTCGTTGTTGCACGAGATCTCGCTTTTTTTGCCGCTGTCTCGTTCGAGAGCACTTGAAGGATCTTAGTCGAAGCTAGGCTGTTGTAGGGAGGAAGACGACCCCGCTTGGAAGGGCGAGTTGTTGATAGCCGTAGGCGGACGTGCCAAGGAACGAATGGAAGGTAGAGACGTCCACGCCAGAGGAATGCGTTTTAACAAACCTTTGTTGATTTGGGTATCAAATAAGTTTCTTGTTTTATTAGGCACTATATCCAATAAAAAATACGAAAAATCGGATGAATGAATACAAGTTGGCCTGAAATATAGAAAAATAATCGTTCCAAATACGGGTAACAAGTAGAAATAATAGCTTTTTTTCTATATGCTATTGACTTTTATGGAATGGCATGATACTGTAGTGTCAGTCCCAACTGACACGTTAAATACCACTGACACGGCTTTAAGAAAGCATTTTTTCTATGCGCGACGTGTATTATTACGAGACGATCGAGCAAGTACAGGCAATCGCTGAACCAACACGCTGGCGCATTTTAGACTTGCTAGTGCGTAATGCTATGACGGGCGCCCAGATCGCACGGGCATTGGGTATACCGCGTACACGAGCACACTACCATTTGAAGGTATTGGAACGGCTTGGTTTAGTAGAGCTTACGAACGAGCAGATCAATCAGGGGATTGTTGAAAAATATTATCGGGCTATCGCCAAGGTCTTGCTTACCGATAAATTGATCGATCGGAAAGCTTTCGAGGATAACGGCGCTGATACTGCTCAAACCAGTCAGACGATCGCTCAATTGATGTTGGCGATTATGGAGCTGGCGCGCATCGATATTATGCATCTGGGTGGCGGGCACGCCCTCGCGCGTTATGGCTTTCAGCGCCAAGATAATTGGTTTTTAACAAGTGAACAAGCTGATGCTCTTGCGCTTGAGTTACGTGCGCTGGCCGAAAAATATGCGACCTACGATCAAGAAAATCGCTCAGCGGCGCAGGACGGCTCGTTTGTTCATATTCGGCATACATGGCTGTTAACGCCCGTAGCACCTTTCTCATTCGATGGAGGCTCTGAGGCTAGCGGAGAAGCTGACTCAGAGCAGAGTTAGGCGTCAGGGTCTAGCAGCGAGACATGGTCTGATTCTTCCCTTCCCTCATTCTAGGTACAGGTGTTTCATAACGAAAGGTCGAAGCCATGTCGCTTCAAGAACGCATTCAAAGCGTAATCGACGCTTCTGGAGCACAGTTTGCGGTCGCCTTAAAGCACCTCGAATCGGGTCAAGAGGTGATGATCGATGCCGATTCTTACTATCCCATGGCGAGTGTCGTTAAGATCCCCATCTTGGTAGAGTGTTTCTACCGCATTCAGGCGGGGGAATTCAGCCTACACGATCGCTGGCCGCTCAAGACCGAAGATAAGAATCTGCCCAGCGGTGTATTGGTCTTCTTTGAAGATGGCCTGATGCCGACCGTGCTCGACTTGATGACCTTGATGAACATCATCAGCGACAATACGGCGACCGATATTTTGCTCAAACGGCTGGGCAAAGCGGCTGTCGAGGCCCGCATGCGCGAACTAGGCTTGGAGCATATCCACATTAAGCTGACCATTCGCGAACTGTTCGAAGATCTGCTTGGCAACGCAGACCCGACCCAAGATCTGTACGAGCTGAGCAAAAAAGAAGAGAGCCGCGGCCCGAAACGTGGCAAGCTTGTCTACCTCAATACTCCCGAAAATAACGTCAGCACAGCGCGCGATATGACCCGCTTGCTAGAACTGATCTTTAACGATAAGGTCGCCGATAGCAAGGGCGTGCTCGACGTGCTCTTACAACAGCAACTCAACGATCGACTGCCGCGCTTTTTGCCCGCTGGCACGCGCATCGCACACAAAACTGGCACCCTTTCAGGCATTCGGAATAACGCTGGCATCATTTACGTCAACGACCATTCGCATGTGGCAGTGACCGTCTATTGTCGTTGGGACGACGCAGCCGTATGGGACGACGCGCGCGCTGCTCGCCAACGCATGCACGAGATCGATACAGCCTTTGGCGAGATCGGTCTGTTGGCTTATGAAGCATTTCAATCGTAGCTAGATAAACGTCTTCCTTCGTTAGATGGACGCTGATAATAGATGGCCCGTTTTGCCCTATGAGGACGAACATGAAACGAAGCAAGTTAGCTACCGCCCCGATGCTTGTGCTGTTAGTCGCTAGCATCCTTCTGTCGGCTTGTGGCAGCGCAGCCACACCCGCCCCTGCAGCTACCAGCGCTCCGGTCGCAGCTGCACCGACCGCCGTTCCGATCGGAACTCCTGTCCCTACTGCTGCAGATGCTGAACCGACCGCCGCGCCTGCTCCGGTGAGCGGCGATAAGTCGGGTGGCCGTTTGGTTTTGGTCGGCAATGATGATAGTGCCCAACTTGACCCATTCATCGCAACTTGGCACTCGACCGCGATCTATAGCGTGTTCGATACGCTGCTTGCCTACAGCCCCGATTTCACGAGCTTCGTGCCGCTTTTGGCCGAGTCGTGGGAGGTGTCGGAAGACAATCTGAAGGTCACCTTCCATCTGCGTAAAGATGTGGTCTTCCAAGATGGTACGCCCTTGAATGCCGAGGCGGTCAAGTGGAACCTTGATCGTTATAGTGATTTAGAGGTTGCTAGCTCGCAGAGCGCGGTGCTCAATCCCTTGCTTGTCGAGACCGAGATCGTAGACGAATACACCTTCACCATGCATTTGTCCGAGCCCTACGCACCTCTCTTCGAATTCCTCTCGGGTCTAGAGATCGTATCTCCGACCGCTTACGAGGCCGCTGGCTCCGATAAGTTTAACCTGAACCCGGTCGGCGCAGGTCGCTGGATCGTGAAGGAGAATGTGCCCAACGACCATATCCTCTTCTCGCGCTACGAAGACTACAACTGGGGTGTCGAATTCGTCGACAATCAGGGCGCTGCTTACCCGGCAGAGTTCGAGATCAAGGCGATCGCCGATGAAGCGACGGTCTATGCCATGCTCGAAACTGGCGAAGCCCATATCGCATCCATTCCCTCGCAGTTCATCGAGAAGGCGCGCTCCAATGAGAATATCGAGATCGTGCAGGGCGTCAACTCTGGTTTGGACTATCTGGGCTTCAACAATGAGCATCCCATCTTGAAGGATCCGGTGATACGCCGTGCCATCGCCCGCGCCATCAACCGTGACGAGATCGTGATCGCTGGCTACAACGGCGAGGCTGTGCCGATCTATGGCCCGCTTTCGCCGACCGAGTTCGGCTATAGCGAGCGGGTTGAGAATTTGGCTCGCGAACAGACCTACGACCCAGATCTGGCTTCTCAGATGCTGGCTGAGGCCGGCTGGACCGATAGCGATGGCGACGGTGTTTTAGATAAAGACGGCCAGAAGCTGGAGTTCCGCTTCATTTATCCGGTCTCCGACACCTACAAGCGTATGGCCGAGACGATTCAGGCCCAACTGGCCGATATCGGCATCAAGCTGAACCTTGAGGCTCAGGAGGAGGCTACCCTCAAGGCCGAAACGGTGGCAGGCACCCACGAGGTCTTCTTGCTCTACTTCGGCCTGATCGATCCGCGTATTCTCTGTTACATCTTCTGCTCGGATCGCATCGGCAGCACCAACCGCCCGCGCTACTCGAACCCCGAGTTAGATCAGCTTTTGAAGGCAGCCGATAGCGAGGTCGACCCCGAGGCGCGCAAGCTGAAGGTCGAGGCGGTGATGGAATTCTTGATCCAAGAGCGCCCGACTATTCCGCTCCTGGCCTCTTACAGCTATACCGGTTACCGCAAAGACAAGGTGGCTGGCATCAAGAGCAACGCGGTCGGCGGCGTGATCTTAGACGACGTCTACTTGCTCGAAAAGTAGCTTCGATTTGCGCGAAAGGAAGCGGATCGATTCCGCTTCCTTTCCGTATTGCTCGGCTTGCGCTAACAGGCTGGTATATCACATCCACTCGATGCGTTCAGCGCTCTGGCGGCGAGATCTCTCGCTTCCATTCGGTCTCAACCGCGTCCGCCTACGGCTACAAACATCTCGTCCAACAACTTGCACTTCTAGCAGTCCGTGAGGTGCAGTTCTAGCGTATTGGAGGCACAAGCTCTCATTCGGCCCTCGTTAGGCGTCTGGCGCAGAGAGGACCTTATCCAAGTTCGTTTACGACTTGCACTCTTGTTATGCAGGAAGGACAAAAGCAAAATAGTCGAGTTCCGCTCTGCCGAAGGCCAGAAAGAAATAGAACAATCGATTTGCTATGATCGAGTGGATTTGGTGGTGGTGCATATGGCGATCCTCGTTTCTTCGCGGTAAAAGCTATGTTCTTCTATATCATTCGTCGGATCTTAGTTGCGATTCCATTGATGTTTGGCCTAGTCGCCATCGTCTTCTTTTTGCTGCGCACCTTGGTGCCGGGCGACCCCGCGGTGATCTTAGCTGGCGAGAACGCGACGGTCGAACTGATCGAGCAGGTGCGGCGCGCTCAAGGTTTAGACAAACCACTGCCGGAACAGTTCGCCATTTTTGTGGGCAATGTGCTCAAAGGCGACCTAGGCCGTTCGAGCTCGACCCGCCAGCCTGTCGTCGAGCGGATCGCGCTGGCGCTGCCAACCACAGCGGCCCTAACGCTTAGCACCTTTCTCTACAGCTTCAGCGTTGGCCTGTTCTTAGGCATCATTACCGCTTACTGGCGCGATTCGTGGCTCGATAATACGCTGCGTGTGGTAACGATCTTCGGAGCATCGATGCCGACCTTCTGGCTTGGTCCGATGTTGATGCTCTTGTTCGCGATCATTTTGGGCTGGCTGCCTGCCCAAGGCAGCCTCTCGCTGCGCGGTCTGATCTTGCCGACTATCACGCTGGGCACAGGCGCCGCCGCCGAGCTGAGCCGACTGGTACGCGGCAGCATGCTCGAAGTGCTTTCGAGCGACTATATCCGCACCGCTCGCTCGAAGGGCTTGGCTGAAAAGGCTGTTGTGATTCGTCACGCGCTCAGCAACGCTCTTATTCCGGTCGTAACGATCGCAGCCGCGCAGATCGGCGGTCTGTTGGGTGGCGCGGTTATTACCGAAAGCATCTTTGGTCTGCCCGGTATCGGCACGCTGTCGATCAATGCTATCAACGACCGTGATTACGCTGTGATCCAAGGGACGGTACTGTTTATCTGTGGTATCTATCTTTTTGTGAATTTGCTAGCGGACATAACCTATGCGTTTATCGATCCCCGCATCCGCATCAGCTAAAAGCAAAAGCCGAGCAGGGCGTTCGGCCTGGGCGCTTACCCTTGAGCAGTTCCTACGACGACCGCTCGCCTTGGTCGGTTTGGGCATGTTGCTGGTGTTGATTTTAGCAGCGGTCTTTGCGCCCTATATTGCGCCCTACGATCCGATCAGGCGCAATTTCGCAGAGCGTTTTGTGCCGCCCTCCGCCGCTCACTGGCTGGGAACCGATGCGCTAGGGCGCGATGTTTTTACTCGCATCCTCTACGGTGGCCGCGTTACGCTCTATATCGGTTTGCTCTCGGTTTTGCTCAGCATGCTGATCGGTGTGCCGATCGGCTTGGTGGCTGGCTACTTTGGTAAGCTGATCGATGCGACCTTGATGCGCATGCTCGATCTGATTCTGGCCTTCCCGGGCTTGATCTTTGCGATCTGGCTGGTCTCGATGCTCGGGCCGGGTGTCTCGCAAGTCATCATTGCGAATGCGGTCTTCAGCCTGCCGATCTTCGCCAGACTTGTGCGCGGCAATGTCATGTCGGTGCGCCATTCCGACTATGTGATGGCGGCCTATGGCCTAGGCATGAGCCATGGGCGCATTCTGTTTCGCCATATTCTGCCGAATGTTTTGCCGACCATTATTGTGCTCGCCAGCCTCAATATCTCGAGCGCGATGTTGACGGGTGCCGGTCTGAGCTACCTCGGTTTGGGCGCCCAGCCGCCCACGCCCGAATGGGGTGCCATGCTCGCCGATGGCCGTCCCTACCTGCGCGATGCTTGGTGGGTCTCGCTCTTTCCGGGCCTTGTGTTGACCTTAGTGGTCTTGGCGAGCAATATCGTTGGTGATACACTGCGCGATGCGCTTGATCCACGCAGTTTACGCAAGTAGCCGATCTGGTTTCAGGGTTTGTTGGGCCAAGCAAGACTGCTAATTATTAGCTGTCATGCCCGACAAACCTTGATTTGTTGTCGCTTCTCTACTTGACCGATTTCCTTCAAGCATCTATGCTGCTGATTAGCAGGTGCTCATTTCTTTCATAATCTAGAGGCAGCAACGATGCTGTAGCTAAAACACAGGGCCGATTATGACACAGACCTACGACATAATTTTGCGGAATGGTACGTTGTACGATGGCAGCGGCGCCCCACCAGTTGTTGGTGATCTTGCCATTAATGGCGAAATGATCGTGGCCTTGGGCGATTTGGGCGATGCGGTTGGCAAAACCGAGATCGATGTAAGCGGCTTGGCGGTTGCGCCCGGCTTCATCAATATGCTAAGTTGGGCACCGATCACCCTGCTGCACGATGGTCGCTCTCAAAGTGATATTCGCCAAGGTGTGACCTTAGAGGTTATGGGCGAAAGCTGGTCGGAAGGCCCGCTCAACGAAGAGATGAAGCGCGAGATGCTCGAAAAACAGGGCGATATCAAATACGATATCACCTGGACGACCTTGGGCGAGTTTCTCGAACAACTAGCGGAAAAAGGCGTCTCGACCAATATCGCCTCGTTTGTTGGCACGGCCACGGTACGCATTCACACCATTGGCTATAGCGATCGCAACCCCACGTCCGAAGAGCTGGAGGCGATGTGCAACCTTGTGCGCGAGGCCATGAGCGAGGGCGCGATGGGTGTGAGTTCGGCCCTGATCTATGCTCCCGATTGCTTCTACACCACCGAAGAGCTGACCGCGCTGGCAAAGGCCGCCGCCGAATACGATGGCTTGTACATTTCGCACCTACGCAGCGAGGGCAATAGCTTCCACGAAGCGCTGGAGGAGTTTATCACCGTCGTACGCGACGCCCAGGTTCGCGGCGAGATCTATCACCTCAAAGCTATGGGCGAGGCGAACTGGCACAAGATGGACAGCGTGCTGGAGCGGATCGAACAGGCACGTGCCGAAGGCTTAGAGATCACCGCCGATATGTACACCTATACGGCGGCTGGCACTGGCCTCGACGCCACCATGCCGCGTTGGGTGCAGGAAGGCGGTCACGACGCTTGGGTCGCTCGTTTGAAAGATCCGGCGGTGCGCGAGCGGCTGCGGGTTGAGATGAGTACACCCTCGAACGAATGGGAGAACGTCTATCTGATGTCTTCTGGCCAAGCTAAGGGTATGCTTTTGGTTGGCTTTAAGAACCCCGAGCTCAAGCATTTAACCGGCAAGACCTTGGCCGAAGTCGCCGAGATGCGCGGTACCTCGCCCGAAGACACGATTATGGATCTGGTGATCGAGGACGACAGCCGCGTGAACGTGGTCTACTTTGTGATGACTGAGGACAACCTGCGCAAGCAGATCAAGCGCCCTTGGGTGTCGCTCTGCTCCGATTCTGGTTCCTTGGCTCCTGAAGGCCTCTTCCTCAAGTCGAGCACCCACCCGCGCGCCTATGGCACCTTTGCCCGTTTCTTGGCAAAATATGTGCGTGACGAGCAGCTGATACCGCTCGAAGAGGGTATTCGCCGCATGACCACTTTGCCCGCCAGTGTGCTCAAGCTGAAGTGGCGCGGTGCGCTCAAGCCCGGCTTCTACGCCGATCTCGCGATCTTCGATCCCGATAAGATCCAAGATCATGCGACCTTTGATCAGCCCCACCAGTATGCGACTGGTATGGTTCATGTGTTTGTAAACGGCACGCAAGTGCTGAAAGATGGTGAGCACACAGGCGCAACCCCCGGTCAGTTTGTACGTGGTCCGGGCTGGCGCGGCTGGAATGAAATCGAGGAGCAGGTATAGCTATGCCCATTATGGAAAGTGCGCCGGGCGCGGAAACGATTTTTGATGGCAAACGCTATCTCTACTTCGCGGGCACGGGCTACTACGGCTTGCAGGGTCATCCAGAAGTCATCGAAGCGGCTTACCAAGCCATGTTGCGCTATGGCATCGCCTCGGGCACCTCGCGAGGCGGCTTCGGCGATAATCCGCCCACCCGCGAAGTCGAACGTTTAGCTGCCGCCTATTTCGGCGCCGAAGATGCTTTTTACTTTGTCTCGGGCTATATCGGCAACACGATTTTAGCGCAATACTTTCGCGATGCCTACGATGTGGCCTTCGTCGATGAGTCGGCGCACTACAGCGTCTACGATGCGCTCAAGATCGCCGGACGCCCGATTGTGAAGTTCGCTCACCGCGATGCGGAAGACCTTGCCGCCAAACTGGAATCAGAACTTGCTCCCGGCCAGCGCCCGCTGCTCATGACCGATAGCGTCTTTCCATCGTTCGGGCGGATCTCGCCGCTCGATCAGTATCTGCGCGCCTTAGAAGCCTACCCCAATGCGCTCTTATGCGTCGACGATGCTCACGCCACCGGCACGATCGGGGCTAACGGTCGAGGTTCTTTCGAGCACTTCGGCCTGAAGAGCGACAAGGTCGGCCTCTATTTCGCCACCACACTCAGCAAAGCCATCGGTGGCCAAGGCGGCGTGATCGTGGGCAGCCGCGAGTTTATCGCCGATCTGAAACGAAGCTCGCAACTGTATAATGGCGCGAGCCAGCCGAGTGTGCCGGTTGCCGCCGCGACCGCCAAATCGTTGGAACTGGTGATGGCCCACCCCGAGCAGTTCCGCGAGCGTCTATGGAAAAATGTCAAGCATTTTCGTGATGGCCTGCGCAAACTGGGCCTAGAGGTCGAAGATAGTCCGGTTCCGATTATCAATATCGAGCTTGAGAGCGCCGAAAAAATGCAGCAGATGCAGGCCGCGCTCTACGAGCGCGGTATCGCGGTGGCTTACTTCCGCACCTACAGCGGCATTGGTCCGAACGGTCTGATCCGCATCGCGATTTTCAGCACCCATACCGAAGAGATGATCGACCGTCTGTTGAGCGAGATCGCCAGCTTGTTGTAGCGAACAGCTCAAGGAGTAGAAGAAGCATGACGAAGATTGGAATGTCGATCGACGAACTGGAAACCCCATGTATGTTGGTCGATCTCGATAAACTGGAAGCCAATATCGCTAAGTGGCAAGCAACGATCGCTGCTAATGGCGTGGCCTTGCGCCCGCATGTCAAGACCCACAAAGTGCCCGAGATCGGCCAGATGCAGATCGCGGCGGGCGCGGCGGGCATCACGGTCGCCAAGATCTCGGAGGCCGAAGTCTTTGCCGAGGGCGGCATCAACGATATCTTTGTAGCTTATCCGACCATCGGCGCTTCGAAGTGGAAACGAGCCGCCGAGCTAGCGCGCAGCATTACCCTGACCGTAGGCGTCGATAGCTTGGTCGGCATCGAGGGTTTGAGCGCGGCCGCTCAAGAGGCGGGCAGCACGATCCGCGTGCGTGTCGAGGTCGATACGGGCCTGAATCGTTCAGGCGTGCAGCCCGGCGAGGCCGAGGCGCTCTGTCGTGCGGTCTTGGCGGCGCCCAACCTCGAGCTTGATGGCCTCTTCACTTTCCGAGGGCCGAACTTCCCCGGTGCCAACGGCCGTTCCGCCGATGAGCTGGGTCGCGAAGAGGGCCAGATTATGGTCGATCTAGCCGAGGAACTGCGCTCTTCGGGCATTCCGATCAAGCAGATCAGCGTTGGCGGCACACCCACCTCGCGGGCTGCCGCGACCGTACCCGGTGTGACCGAAGTGCGCCCGGGTACCTACGTCTTTAGCGACTGGATGATGACGGCTGGCGGCGTGGTATCGGAGGATGAGGTCGCCCTGCAGATCCTCTGCACTGTGGTGAGCCGTCCGGCCCCCGATAAAGCGACCGTCGATGGCGGCTCCAAGACCTTCTCGGGCGATAGCATCCCCGCCAAAAACGGTGTGCCTGGCTACGCTCGCGCGGTCGGCTACGACGCCTATGTCGAAACCATGTCGGAAGAGCACGGCGTGTTGCGCCTTGGCGAGGGTGTCGATCTCAAGATCGGCCAGCGCATCGGCTTCCATCCGCTGCATGTCTGCCCCACCGTCAACCTCTCCGACGAGCTGATCGGCGTGCGCAATGGCGTGGTCGAAAAGGTTTGGCCGATTTTGGCGCGTGGCAAGCGCAGCTAAACTCTAACTTCAAGTTTGTGCTCTGCGTTAGTGGCGGCCTAAACCCCGCCACTTTTTTCTTGCATGGGGGCGAAGTGTTGTTGTTTTCTGCTCCAGATCGTTTTCGTCAGCGTTCTGGCGGAGAGATCTTTGCCTTCCATTCACTCCCAACCGCGTCCGCCTACGGCTACAAACGGCTTATCCTTCACAACACGGTGCTAGCCGCGAGCAGAGCTCGCCTCAAAACCCAAGCGTACAAGCATCAAAGCAAGGAGTGTGTATGGAGATGCCGACAAAACAATCGTTGCTGTTGATATCCCAAATGAAATTCGATTGAATTGTCGGCTTTGAGGAGGTCTTTCGGCACACAGCTACAAGCCTCCTTTGTTGGGCGGGATGTTGATAGCCGTAGGCGGACGCGCCAAGAGTCTTCTTTTTGGGGCAAAACCTAGCCGTAACAATCTGAAGAGAGCGCGGATTTGTTATCGATCTGGAAGCTATCAGAAGAGACAAGAATGATGTTATTTAGGGTCTAACTGGCCAACGATAGCGCATTCCGGGCGGTAGACGCAGTGAGTCGTCGCCCAAACGTCCTAACCCCAAGCTCTTGAGGGTCGGGTGGTATTCGAGCCGTGCGTAGCGCGTCCATTGTACATCGTAGGTATTGCGCTGCACCATAGCGCTGATCAGCGGCCCCAAGCTCTCCTCTCCGTACTGCTGCCAGAGAGGCTGCAAAGCGGGATAGAGGCCGAGATCGCCGTCGCCGCGCAGGGTTTCGGCCAAGAAGAGCCGTTCGCCCAATGCCCGCTGTTGAACTACGCCATCACGCTCTTCCAGACAGGTATATTCGAAACATTGCAGCTTGCCCCACGCAAAGGGCAGCGCGGGCGTGAGCGGCAGACCGACCCGCGATAGACCGCCGAATTGTTGCCAAGCCTGCCAAAACTGGGCCGGAACGTACCATTCGGTTTCGGGGAAGTGGTGACCTGCGCTTGGCCCTAGCTCGATCTGAGCGAGCAAAATCGCGTTTGTGCTTCCTCCAGCCTGATCTTCCAGACGTAGATGCAGACTGTAGCTGCCGGCTGGCAGATCAGATGGTAGATCGATCGGCTGCAGATGTTGGATCGGTGTGTTAAGCTGCCACGCTTTGGGCGCCAGCGCGCCGTAGATCAGCGCCAAGCGATCTTCGAGTTGTACTTCGTTTTGGCTATTGCGCAGCTCAAGCACCACATTGAGCGCCTCGGGGCCGTTGTATGGCTCGACCATCTGCCATTCCAGCAGAACGCTCAACAGATCGCCCACGCTGTAGTGCTCGCTGTCGGCTTGGCTCAGCGTGGCAGCTTTCAGTTGGAGCGGCCCGAAGCGGTCGCCGCGCTCTCGGAGCGGCCCGAGCGTGATCGGACGAAACATGTCGAAGATACCGTATGAGCCATCTTGGGCGTAGCGATGCAGAATCAGGTCGATCATTTGGGGCGTGAGCCAATTGCCCAAGTAGTTGATCACGGCCAGCGGGTATTCGCCGTTCGCCAGTTTAAGCAAGATGCTGCTTTGGTCCCAGAGCTTGCTATCGAGCAATTGGCGGTGCTCGAAGGCTTGGTAGGGACTGAGCGCTCCAGCTTGGGCCGCGATCGCAGGCATATCGACGAAGATCTCGCCTTTAACTTGCTCGATCTCGTTGTTAATGGCACGGTTAACGCGCGCTTGAGCTGCCAAGACCTCAGCTTCGCGCTGAGTTTCGCGCCATAGACCGTCGCTGCGTAGGAAGAAGAGGCGTGGCGGGTTTGGCTCTAACAGTCCGGCTTGGTTCAGGCTCGAACGGCTCCAAAGTGGCGAGTACCAAAACAGGCTGAGCAGCAGCAAGGCAGGCATAGCGTATCTGGCAAGACCGCCAAGCCGCCTGCTTTGGCTGGCAGAGTTGTTGTTCAGCAGATTCCATCCCACGGCGCTGAGCCAGATCAGACCAGCATATAGCTCTAAGAAGTAGTTGGCGTAGGCGCCCACTTTGCCGACCCCGATCGCGTCCAAGCAGCCTAACAGCGTGTAGAGCAGGACCGCCCAGTAGGGCCAGCCAGTGTCTTTTCTACGGTAGGCTACGATCAAGGCCGATCCGAGCAGGCCAGCGCCTAGCAGTGCCCAACGCAGAGCAAGCTGTTCCTTCCAGAAGTTCCAAGCCAAGCTACCTTCCCAGCGATTGGCGTTGGCGTTTACAACGTGTCGCCAAAACCAGCCCTCGCTGCCAAGCTGCATTAATCCGAAAGGTAGAAGCGCGAAGGCGGCCCAACACAGCACCACGCCGATACGGCGTTGCAGCGGCTGATCGCTCAGTATCCAACACAGGCCGCCCACAAGTGGGGCCGCGATCAGCGAGGGTTTGGTATAGAGCGAGAGGACTAACAACAGTCCTGCAACGATCGCACTGCTTGCTGATGAGTTCTGCAGACTTCTGCGCACAAACAGCAGGCCCCACAGCCCCAAACAGAGCGCCAGCGCATCGACTCGCAGATAGCCGCCCCATTCGCGCACAACCGGAATGCTGAGGAAGAGCAACCCACAGAGCACGGAATTGCTTTGAAAGAAGTTTTTCCACGTTGGGCTGATTGCGTGCTGATTGTCGAGCTTGGCCAGCAGCCCTAGGGCCACAACACTGGCGATTGTGGCCAGCAGTGATACCAGTCGCCCTGCGAGCAACAGATTGTGACAAAACAGGTTGATCAGCAGGCTGCTAAGGTGATAGACCGGCGGGTAGTTGACCACAAAGTAGGGCGCTTGGGCAGGATCGGCGTAGAGCTTCCAGATCGGGGTACCAGCCTGAAGATGTTCTAGTTGGGCTAGGAGTGGCCCTTCACCATAGTCGACTGGGAAAGGATGGCCCAGCATTTGCACGATATGTATGCTAAAAAAAACAAGGTAAATAAGGATAATCAACCATATAAGGCAACGAAGCGCAAGCAGGCTGCGCTTCCAGAAGGGCTTATTAAGCATGATGTTCTAATTCCGCTCGTTATAATTTGTGTAGTTACCAATCTAATGAGGATACAAGTTTTTCGTGCCTTTGAATAAATCCTATCGCAGGCTATGCTCGAAACGCAAGCAATCTACTTTTTCTAATGTAATCATTGCAAAGATCGATAACCATTTTGTGAAGATCTCATAGCTTAAAATCGCAGACTTAATCAAAAAACTTCTAGCTCGATCATATAAATATTCTGCTTTAAAATGCCATGGATCGCCAAAAAATATTCTGAATGTTGCAAATCCATGGCTTTGTCGTATTGACATAATTAGTTTGTAGCAACTCCTACAATGTTGACAGTCATTCGTCAAAGAGTATAATAGGTGTATACGCAGATTCTATTGTATATTTCATATGATCATTACTACACATTCTTCAATTAATGAAGTTTGTGGGTATATCAAAAGGAGTGCGTCATGTTTGGATTAGGTTGGCAAGAATTGCTGATTATCCTGATAATTGTATTAGCTATCTTCGGCACTAGCCGCCTAGCTGGCCTTGGCGGCGCTCTGGGCGGTAGCATCCGCGAATTCAAGCGAGCTGTACGTGACGATGATCCGCCAGCCGAGACAACGACGACTGCTACGAAGGTTGAAGAGGCCGAGAAGAAAGCCTAATGCCCTTACCTTTAGGTATATAGGCAGAGCTTTGTCCCTCAAGCTTTCTTAGGTATAACAGGATGCTCTGGCCTGTTAGTGTCAATGCGTCCTTGTGATGTTTGTATCTATGTGGTTACAACGTCCTTTCGCGTCAGCGAAGACAAGGCCTCGCGTCTGTCTTGCTGACGCTTTTTTTATGCCTATTTAAATTGTTTAAGCTCGTCGAAACACTCGAAGACGCGACCCCACAGCCTATAAATGCCGCTTTGGAAAATTTTATACAATAAAGCAGCGCTTACACGCTACCAGTGGCCCATTATTTGATATCCCTTGTTGGCTAAGATTGCAGATCTTTAAGCGAGGATTCTGGCCTTGCCCCATTAGGATAATCTGCAACTCTCTGTTAAGATAACAGAGGTAGCGATAGCGCTATGGCAGAGAAAATAAGAAGAACATCCGGCTTTTGTTGGTAAACTAGATGCAGATAGAGCCTAGACTCAAACGCATGGCGAGTGGTGCTAAGAATACGCGTATGCAGCAGCCGGATCTGGAGAGATAGAACGATGGCGAACGATTTTTTTGATCAAGCGATAATTACTGTTAGCTCTGGTAACGGCGGTGATGGTTCGGCCCACTTCCGGCGTGAAGCGCACGTACCGCGCGGCGGCCCCGATGGCGGCGACGGCGGGCGTGGCGGGCATGTCTATTTGGTTACCGACCCGCAGCTCAATACCCTGCTGTCTTTTCGATATCAAACGCGTTTTAAGGCCGAACATGGCGAAAATGGTGCTCGTCAGAACCGAACGGGTAAGCAAGGTCAAGATCTTGAGATCCGTGTACCGGTTGGGACCCAAGTCACTACAACGATCGATGGTCAAGAGTATACGGTCGACTTAGTTCGTCCCGGTCAACGACTCTTAGCGGCTCGTGGCGGGCGCGGCGGTTTGGGAAATACCCACTTCGCAACTTCGACTCGTCAAGTGCCACGCATCGCTGAATTAGGTGAACCGGGCCAGACCTTGGAGCTGCGCCTCGAACTCAAGGTGCTTGCCGATGTCGGTTTGGTGGGTTTCCCGAATGCTGGCAAGAGTACCTTGCTGAGCGTGATCAGTGCGGCCCGACCCAAGATCGCCTCCTATCCATTTACAACCCTTCAGCCCAATTTGGGGGTAGTTGAGGTGGGCTACACCACCTTCGTTGTGGCTGATATTCCGGGTCTGATCGAAGGCGCTTCCGAAGGTATCGGCTTGGGCTTCGACTTCTTGCGCCATGTCGAACGAACCCGCATTCTGATCCACGTTCTTGATGCAGCAGGTGTCGACGGGCGCGATCCGCTCGAAGATTACTATAAAATCAATGCCGAATTGGAGGCCTACCAGCCGGAGTTGGCTAAACGCCCCCAAGTGTTGGTATTAAATAAAATGGATCTCCCTGACGCTCAAGCCAACCTTGAGTGCATCAAACAAGGGGTTGATCTACCTGAAGAACGCATTTTTGCCATCTCAGCAGCATCTCGAGAAGGTGTAAAAGCTGTTGTTGATTATGTGGCTCGTTGGTTGCAGGAGATCACTCCTGCTCAGCCTAAAGAACTCCCTGAAGAAGAGACGCTTGAATGGCCGGTACCGCACGTCGACGAGAACGACTTTACCATCGTTCCTGAAGGCGATGGCTGGCGTGTACGTGGCAAGAAAATTGAGCGCCTGATCTCGATGACAAATTTCGCGCAACCAGAAGCGCTCGATCGCGTGCAGCGCGTACTTGCAGCCACGGGTATCAGTTCAGCCTTAGAGGCTGCTGGTGTCCAAGAAGGTGACACGGTTTACATTGAGAAAGCAGAGCTGATATGGAGCGAGGCTTACGAGGACTAGGGAGCAAATCATCTGGTATTGAATGGCCGGTGCCCCCAGTGGTGCCAAAGAAAGCATCGCGTCAGCAAGAGTGGCGGTTTCGCATATTCCTCTTGTTGACCGATTTGCTATTAGTGATTCCAGCGTTTATGCTGGCCCACTGGATGCGTTATTGGGCTGATTGGCCGCCGCTCCTTGACAACTTAGTTCAGCCTGTTAATGAGGCCTACTTTGTAGAATTCAGCGCCTTTTGGCGAATAACGATCGGCTTGATGGTATTGCTGGGAGTCTTGTTTAGTATGAAAGGGCTCTATTCACTGCCGCGCAGTGCGGGCCTGCTCGACTATGCTGGCATTATCTTCAGCAGTACCATGACAGGTATCAGTATTCTGATCGTGGTAGTAACCCTGATCGGAAGTTCGCTCAATTCGCGTTTGATCTTTGTTTTTGTTGGCTTCAACATCGTTGTCTTTCTCTGTACTTGGCGCATTATCATTATGATCGTGCGTCAATGGCGTTGGTCCAAAGGAATCGGGCTCGAGCGTGTCTTGGTGGTTGGTGGGCGAGGTTTAGGCCAACATGTCATGGCTGGCATCGCTGCTCAACCCCACTTAGGCTATAAACTGATGGGCTATCTCGATAACGAGACCTGCTCGAACGGTTTGGTGCCTCCTCCAGTGGCGACGCCAACACCGCCCGCCCCTAATGGTGGGCGCTTTCGCAAGCTGGGCCCGATCGAAGATCTGCCCAAGATCGTGAACGAGCAGGGCATCGACACGGTGGTTGTAGCGCTGCCCTTCTGGGAACATGGCAAATTGCCGATTTTGGCTCAGCAGTGTTCTGAGTTGGGTGTCGAATATCGCATTGCGCCCGACCTTTACCAGCTCAGCTTCGATCGCGTCAATGTGCTTGACATCAGTGGCGTGCCGCTGATCGAACTCAAAGATGTCTCGCTGAAAGGCTGGAATCTGGCCTTTAAGCGCGCTATGGATCTGACCTTGGTGATTTTGGCTGCCCCGATCCTTATTCCGGTCGGTCTGCTGATTGCGCTCTTGGTGCGCCTCGATTCCGAAGGGCCGCCAGTCTTCACCCAAACGCGCGTCGGCAAGAATGGCAAGCTCTTCAAAATCTATAAGTTTCGCACCATGGTGGTTGATGCCGAAGCGCGCAAAGCTGAGCTGAGCGCCTTCAACGAAGCTGATGGCCCGATTTTCAAGATGAAGAACGATCCCCGTATTACGCGGGTGGGCAGGATACTGCGCCGAACCAGCCTTGACGAACTGCCCAACTTTTGGAATGTGTTGTTAGGCGATATCAGTTTGGTAGGGCCACGGCCTGCGGTTCCTTCTGAAGTCGCTCAGTACGAGCCTTGGCATATGCGCCGCTTAGAGGTGATGCCGGGCATCACGGGCTTGTGGCAGGTCTTGGGTCGCAGCGATACCTCGTGGGAAGAGATGGTGCGGCTCGACATCTATTATGCTGAAAACTGGTCGCCGGGTATGGATATCCGTATCCTTTTGCAGACCATCCCTGCCGTCTTACAAGGACGCGGCGCCTATTAGGTCGACAGAGGGGTCTTGTTCTACCTTGAACAAGACCTCTTTTTGTGTGTAATAGTTGGCGAGCTGTTTCGTAGTAGTAGTGGTAGTATTAGATTTGCTGATGCAGACTTCTTATCTCTATAAGTTGAGCTTTTGGGTGCGCTAGCGCACCTTGTACAACGAAGCTTCGGTAATTAAAGCTAGAGGTAGCGTTTGCTGCTACAATAGATATGGAATATTATAAGTTTGCAATAATCTGATTTTCTTGCAGGGCAAAATCGGAGCAGCATTATAAAAGGGAAAACAACATCTATGCGCGTATTGATTACTGGTGGCGCTGGCTTTCTTGGTTCGCACTTGGTGGAGCGCTTTCTGGCAGAAGGTCATACTGTGATCGCCATGGACAATTTGATCACAGGCACGACCGACAATATCGCCCATTTAGCTGGTCACGAGCGTTTTACTTTTATTAAACACGACGTTACGAACTATATTTTTATTGAAGGCCCATTGGACGCAATTTTGCATTTTGCCTCTCCTGCGTCTCCAGTTGATTATCTCGAATTGCCGATTCAAACGTTGAAGGTGGGTGCGCTCGGTACGCACAAAGTGCTTGGTCTGGCTAAAGATAAGGGCGCTCGCTTTTTGTTAGCCTCGACCTCGGAAGTCTATGGTGATCCCCAAGTTCACCCCCAAAACGAAGAGTATTACGGACACGTTAATCCGATCGGCCCGCGCGGCGTCTATGACGAAGCGAAGCGCTTCGCCGAGGCGATGACCATGGCCTATCATACCTATCACGGCGTCGATACTCGGATCGTGCGTATCTTCAATACCTACGGTCCGCGCATGCGTCTGCGCGATGGGCGTGTGGTGCCGAACTTTATTACGCAGGCCCTCAAGGGCGAGCCGCTGACGGCTTATGGTGATGGCCAGCAGACTCGCTCCTTCCAATATGTGAGCGACCTGATCGAAGGCGTCTATCGTCTGTTGCTCTCAGATGAGGTCGAGCCGGTCAATATCGGTAATCCCGGAGAGTTTACCATCAAGGAATTCGCCGAGGTGGTCAACCGCTTGACTGGTAACGATGCCGGCATCGTTTACAAAGAGCTGCGCACCAAAGACGATCCCCAAGTACGCCAGCCCGATATCAGCAAGGCCAAGCGTGTGCTCGGTTGGGAGCCAAAAGTGTCGCTTGAAGAAGGCCTGAGCTTGACCATTCCGTGGTTCCGCGAGCAGTTGATCGCCCGTGGTGAGATTGTTAAGTGAGGTGAAGTCTCAGCCAAGCCAAAAGTGCTGATGCTGAGTGCTAGTGGTTATGATTGAGCGTTTAGGCCCTTCTCGACGTCAGGTGCTGCACTACGGCCTTTCAGCTTGCGGTATCGTGCTGCTGGCTGGTCTTTTGGCATACCTACCTTTGACCTATGCCGTTGCACTGGTCGGTGCGAGCATCGCAGCTGTATTGGCCCTGATCCACCCGAGTTGGGCGGTGGTTTGGGCGATCCTCTCCGTGCCGATACAAGACCTTGTGCGCCTGCCGGGCGGTTTGACCGTGACACAGATCACTATGCTGTTAGCGGTCGGCTCGTGGATGCTCTATACGCTCGCCCGCCCGCAAGAGCTGGTGCGCTGGGGCCCGTTGGGCTTGCCACTGTTAGCGGTGAGTGCTGCGATGGCCCTCAGCACGCTCGCAACGCCCTACAGCGCCAGCGACGGCCTTAAAGAGATCTTACGCTGGTTCTGGGTCGCGATGGCCTATCTGATTGTGCTCAATACGGTCAGAACCAGCCAGCAATCGGCTCTGATTCTGCTGGCGTTCTGCATCGCTCCGGCCTTGGTGGCGGTCTATGGACTATGGCAGTTTGTTACAGCGAGCGGCCCGCCGAGCTTCGGTGTGGCGGGTGGGCGCTTTGTGCGCGCCTATGGCACGATCGGCCAACCGAACTCCTTCGCTGGTTATATGAACATGGCTTGGTCGCTCTGTTTGGTCTTGGGCCTTTCGTTCTTCTGGCGCTCTTGGCATCGCGGGTTGCCCTTTGGTCGCTTCGTTCCGTTGGTCGCAGCAGGCGCGGCGGGTTTGACTTTGGCAGCTTTGGCGGCCTCGTTCTCGCGCGGCGGCTGGATCGGGGCGGTCGGTGGTGTGCTTGCTCTGGGAGCCGCGTGGCTGTTTACGGGCTATGATCCTCGCCAACGGCGCGCACTGCTTGAGCGCATGTTAGGCGCCGCTCTGCTGGGCGGCTTGTTGCTGGTTGTTTTGGTGATGCTGTATAACACTGGCGCACTACCCGCTTCAGTTGCGAATCGCCTCGATAGTATCTTCACAAATCTGCGTCTTTTCGATGTGCGCACTGTCGATGTAACCCCAGCTAACTTCTCAGTCGTCGAACGCATGGCACAGATGCAAGCTGGATGGGGGATGTTCAACTCGAACCCGCTTGTTGGGATTGGGCCGGGCAACTATAGCAATGCCTATAGCGACTTTTATATTCCGCCTTGGTCGATCTCCCAAGGCCATGCCCACAATTACTATCTGCATAGCGCGGCGGAAGGTGGCCTGCTCGGTTTGTTGGCTTACCTCTTTTTGCTGGGCATGCTGATACGTTTGTGCCTACAAGCCTTGAGGCGCGCCGAGCAGCCGTGGGAACGCCTCGTCGCGTTAGGGGCTTGTGGTATGATGGGGGCCGTCATGACCCATAATCTGTTTGAGAACCTCCACGTGCTCAACCTGCCAATTCATATGGGTGCAATATGGGGGCTTCTGGCTTGGATTGGGCGTGATCGTACCCTCGAGGCAGGCGATAAACAAGGGCTGGCGTAAGCAGACACTGGCTTGCACCTTGGCTGCCTTCGCGATCTGAGGATGTTATATGAGGAGTTTGGTATGCGCTATCTTGTAACTGGTGGAGCGGGCTTTGTCGGCAGCCACCTTGTAGAACGGCTTTTGGCCCGTGGCGACGAGGTGATCTGTCTCGACAACTTTAACAACTATTATGCGCCTGAGCGCAAGCGCAACAATATCCAGTTCGCTTCCCAGCAATCAGGTTATACGCTTATCGAAGGCGATATACGTGATAAGGAACTGGTTGCAAACTTGTTCGAGCGTTATAAACCGAACAAGGTTGCCCATTTGGCGGCCATGGCAGGCCCGCGTCCATCGATCAAAGACCCTATGTTGTACGAACAGGTCAATGTGGCTGGTACGGTAAACCTGCTCGAACAGGCTCGTCGCTATGATGTTCAAGCCTTTTTGTTGGCATCGACCTCGTCGGTCTATGGCGCGTCGCCGACCCCCTGGCGCGAGGATGAAAGTGATACCAACCATCCCCTTTCGCCCTATGCTGCCACCAAAAAAGCGTGCGAGGTTTTGGCCTATACCTTTCATCAGATCTATAAGATGCCGACCACGGTAGTGCGCTTCTTTACGGTCTATGGGCCGCGCGGTCGCCCCGATATGACCCCTCACCTCTTTGTCGATAAAATGGTGCGAGGTGAGCCATTCACCCTCTTTAACGGCGGCGAAAATCTTTATCGTGACTATACCTATGTCGCCGATATTGTCTCGGGTGTCGTTTCTGCTTTAGACAAAGCCTACCCCTACGAGATCTTTAATCTGGGCAATGCGACACCGGTATTGATGCGAACCTTTGTTGAACAACTCGAAGAAGTTACTGGCCTGAAAGCGCAGATTAATGCTGTACCGTTGCCTGCTACCGATCCGTCGATCACATTTGCGGATACAAGCAAAGCACAACGTATGCTCGATTACAAGCCGCAAACCCATGTGTTAGAAGGTTTAGAGCAGTTTTGGAAGTGGTACACAGATACAGGCCTAGATCGAAGGTAGTCTCATCAGAACGATTAATAGTCTCATAAATAAAGCATGGTAGACTGTACGGGGTATCCATTGCTAAAATCTTTGGATATCCCTACACTCTCCACAATCCTAGGCCAAAGATGAACGGACGGGGCATGATCAACGAAACAACAGATGTGGCAAGCCAACGGGAAGCCAACGAAGCTACACAACAAGAGGAAGTTCAGGCAGTTGTTGCGACCGAAGGGTTTTCGCTCTGGAAATGGCTACGGAATCCACGAACGCTAATTTCTTTTGGTATAGCTATCGCAATTGTTTGGTTTGCGTTTCGTGGTCTTGATGTCAACATTCAAGAGACCTGGCAGTATATGAAGGCAGCTAACATCGGCCTCTATCTGACTGGCTTCTTGATGTTTTATCTCACCTTCCCTTTGCGGGCTTTTCGTTGGAGACTTCTGCTCCGTAATGCCGATGTCCCGGTCGATGCGGGGCGCGGTAGCTGGTCATCGACGCCTGCGTTGATGGAATACATCTTCTTATCGTGGTTTGCGAATTGTATTGTGCCCGCTAAGTTGGGTGATGCCTATCGCGGCTATCTGCTCAAACATAACGGCAAGGTCTCTTTTTCGAGCACGATCGGTACGATCTTCGCCGAGCGCCTCTTAGATATGTTGGCGCTCTTTACCTTGTTGGTGATCAGCGGTTGGGTTACCTTCCACGGCGAACTGCCGCCCGAGACGCGCATCATCTTCATCAGCGGGCTTGTGCTTGTGCTCTTGATTGTGGTCGGACTGGCTGGTATGCGCTGGTTCAGCCCATTTTTGCGTCGAATTGTGCCCAACCGAGCCAAGCGCGTTTATATCTCGTTTGAAGAGGCTGCACTGCGCTCGTTCCGGCCCAAAGTGCTGCCGGGTCTGCTTTTGATGACGGTCGCGATCTGGCTCTTAGAAGGTTTTCGACTCTATTTTGTGATCTTGTCGCTAGGGCATGTTGGCCTCCAGCTCGGGCTGTCGATGGTCATCTTTGTGGCCTTGGCTTCGTCGTTACTGACGGTGTTACCCATCACTCCGGCGGGCTTGGGTGTGGTTGAAGGAACGATTGTCGCGGTTTTGGTACTATTTAATGTGGATACAAGCCTTGGAACAGCCGTCACCTTTCTCGATCGCACCATTAATTTCTGGAGCATTATTATTATTGGCTTTCTCGTTTATCTTTTTAGTAAACGTAAGTAGCCCTTTTGTTGCGTGAGACTATGAGAATCGGCATCGACTATACCTCGGCGGCTTGGCAAGGTGCCGGGATTGGGCGCTATACACGTGAATTGGTGCGTGCGGTTGTTGAACTAGGTGGCGACTATCACTATAGCCTGTTTTATGCGGCTTGGGGTTTGCCGAAAGATAGCCCTCAGATCGCGGCTCTGAATGACTTATGTAGCAAGCATGCCAATGTGCGTGCCGTACCGTTGCCTTTTACGCCCCAAATGTTGACACGTCTATGGCAGCGTTTGCGGGTGCCTATGCCGGTAGAGCTTTGGACTGGCCCGCTCGATATTGTGCATGCGCCCGACTTTGTGCTGCCGCCCACTGGGGCACGCAAGCTCTTGACCATTCACGACTTGGCGTTTTTGGTCGGCCCTGAGTGGTTTGAACCGGTGTTGCAGCGCTACCTTTCGCGAGCTGTGCCGCGCTCGTTGGCCCAAGCCGATATGGTGCTGGCCGACTCGCATGCGACCAAAAACGATCTGGTACGCTTGCTGCAGGCCGATCCCAGTAAGGTGCATGTTATTCACTTGGGGGCCGACCCGCGTTTTAAGCCTTGGCCTGCCGACGATTTAGCGGCCGTGCGTGAACGTCTTAAACTTCCCGAGAAGTTTATTTTGTTTGTGAGCACGCTCGAGCCGCGTAAAAACGTGGTACGTTTATTGGAAGCATTTGCAATGAGCTTTGGCTTTGGTGCTCCCAACGATCTAAAGATTGTATTGGGAGGGCGCAAAGGCTGGTTGTACGACGATATTTTTGCAGCCATCGATCGGTTGCACTTACACGATCGCGTTCACTACCTTGATTATCTCGATGATCGCGATCTGCCTGCTGTTTACAATCTGGCTAGTGCCTACACCTATGTGCCGCTCTACGAAGGCTTTGGTCTGACAGCGCTTGAAGCGATGGCTTGCGGTACGCCGGTTTTGACCAGTGATAAAGCCAGCCTCCCAGAGGTTGTTGGCGATGCAGCCTTGGTGGTCGATGCCTACGATACCCAAGCGATGGCTCAAGGCTTAGCACGCATTCTTACCGACACGGCTTTGCGCGAGCAACTGCGCCAGGCTGGGCCGCAGCAGGCTGCCCGCTTTAGTTGGCAGTTGGCGGCTCAACAGCTCCGAGGCTATTACGAGCAACTCGCTTGTGGTTGCTAGTGGCTTGCTGCGATTTGTCTAAACAACGCGCAGAGCCGCCAGAGTGCTACGAAAGGTCTATAGCTCGATCTCGCTGACGAGCGATCGTTTGCTTGGCCTTTCATTCGATAGATAGAAAATAAACATGGCGAACACTACACTACGAGGAGAAGAGCGAGCATGGCCATAGAACGCGATACCAATGCCGAGGCGCTCGCACGAGGGGCCGAACCGGGCCAGGGCTATGCAATAGGGCGCATTCTCTCGAATATTTTTCACCCTGTTGTACTCAGCATCGCAACCTTTATCATTATCGGCTGTTACAGCGGCCCTACGCTGTTAGCAGGTTTAGGCTGGGCCTTGCTCTGTATTCTGCTTCAGATTCTGCCGGGCACCTTCTTTTTCCTTTGGCGCTTAAAAAGAGGCAACTATAGCGATGAAGACGTTTCGCAGCGTCATCAGCGCAATGAGCTTTATCTATTTACCATCATCTGTGGAGGTTTAAGCATTTTGGTGATCTGGTGGTTGGGCATGCCGCCTCTCTTTATGGCAGCCCAGATCAGCGCGTTTGTTTTATCGCTGTCGAGCTGGATCATCAACATGTTTTGGAAGATCAGTGTCCATGCCGCTACCAACGCCTCTTGCGCTACGGTCGCCCTCTTGCTTGCGCCCATGCTCGGAGTTGTTTTGTGGATCTGCACCCTTCTAGTTGGTTGGGCGCGCATTCGTACCCGCAACCATACACCCAGTCAGGTCTTGGCGGGCATGGCCTTGGCGGCGCTTTGTATTGTGCTTACATTCCGGGTTTTTGGATTCAGCTAGTTTGCAGCGATCTGAAGCTCTTTATGCATTGGAAAGCTCTTTGGCGACAAAGGGCTTTTTATGTTTGATAGCGATTGCTCTATATTCTTGTTAGCCTTCGGCAGAGAGGAATGCAACTCTTTTCGGCACCTCTCCTCGTTCTTGGTCTGCATGCTGGGTTGTGGAAGGAATATGGGGCTAGTAGGCACCGGCTCCCTTCTCCCGCATTGCGGGAGAAGGGCTGGGGATGAGGGCAGGAACGCCCTGTTGATAGCCGTAGGCGGACGCGCTCAGGACCGTATGGAAGGAAGTGAACTCGCCGCTAGAGTTATAGACAAAAGCGGCAGACGAAATGGATCGAAATAAGAAAATAAAAAAGGTCTAGCGCGATCAAGCTGCGCTAGACCTTGTTGCTATAGAAGAGCGCTTAGGCTAGACTGCCCGTCAGCGCTTTCGGGCGCAGGAAGGCCACGTTCCAAACGGCGCACCACACACCCACACTAGCGCTAAACCCCATTAGCATTCCAATCAGCATCAAGAGTGGATAGCCGCTTACCAGCGTTAGAAGCAGGCCCAAGCCGCCTAGCGCACACGAGGCGTTCAGCAAGAGCGCGCGTTCGAGCGTGAACTCGCCGCGCGTGCGGGCCAGCCAGTAGAGCAGGGCGAAGCCTGCCGCTACAAACACGCTTCCGCCGCTCAGCAGCAGCAACTCGCCGCCTTGCGAGGAGTTCAGCATTAAGATACCGACGCTGCCGAGCAAAATGGCGATAAAGCTGCCGATCAGGCTGCCAATCATATGAAAAGAGCTAAAAAGCGTTGTAGAAAATCTATTATCAGCAGAATGTGCGATAAAAGGCTTTGTTTGGGGATCTTGCTTATAATCTGACATATTATTCCTCTTTTTGTGTTTTGTTTTCCCTATAAAGCCAAAGATCCTCAGAAAGGACATCAAGCGCTGGGTAATCTCATATTCTCTCTTCTTAGACGCCACCTTTGCCAAGAAAGTTGCAGCTGAGCTTGTTTTGCTTATAAGTCTTGCAAATCACAAGAGCACCCCTGAAACTTTCACAGGGATGCTCTTGTGGGTTTTAATAAGAAATTATTAGCTCTGGTGGTTTGGAAACGATGCTGGACTCTTCGGCAGGAAGGGCACATTCCAAATCGTACACCACAGCAATACCAATGCAGCCAAACCGCTTCCGAAGCCGGTGAACGCGCCTATGGCGCTGTGTACGTTAAAGATCAAGGCGCTTGCGATGCCGCCGATCAAACAGCTACAGATCAGAAAGAGCATACGCTCGATAGTGAGTGGCCCACGGGTGCGCGCGATCAGAACCAGCAGAGTCAGGCTGATGCTGAACATAGGCAGACCGAAGAGCAAGAGCCCATGTTGCCAACGCAAGCCCTCGACGATCCAGACCACGCTCATGCTGCCCATGGCAGCCGAAGCGAGTGTCGCGATCAGCGTGACCACGAGCGAGCCGAGTGTAAAGAGGCGTTGGGTTTGCGGCTTGCTCTGGGCGATCGCAGCTTGGCGCTGCTGCAGTTCCATTTGCAGCTGGCTGTGCATGCTGCGTGCGCCCGCCAGAAAACCGGAGCAGTGATTGCAGTGGCTGATATGCTCGGCGATCTGATCGCGGCTGATCGGGTTGACCTCGCCTTCGAGGTAGAGCGGTAAAAGGTCTTGGATAAGCGCACAATAGCTGCTCTCTTGGCTTTGGGGAAGCTGAATAGTGCTTGATTCAAAAGCTGTCATTGTCTACTCCTAAGAGTGATCTTCGCGACTAAGCATTTCATAGGCGATACGGAAGGCGTTACGTGCTCGAAAGAGATTGATTTTGACCGCTGAGAGACTGATATTGAGTACATCAGCGATTTCGGCGTAGGCTAAACCTTCAGCGTCGCGTAGCAGTAAGATGGTGCGCAGCTTTTCGGGCAATTGTCCGAGGGCAATGCCGATCAACGAGCGCTGTTCGCTGGCGGCATACTGGCGAACGGGGTCGCCATAATGGCCTTCATCGGGCAGGGCCAGCAGTTGGTCGGTCTTGATGCGCGTTGCGCTTGGGCGGCGAATATAGTCGATATAGCTATTGCGGGCGATGCGAAACAACCACGTGCTTGGCGTGCAATCGCCACGGAAATTGATCAGAGCTGCTCCTGCTTTGATAAAGGTCTCTTGGCTGAGCTCTTCGGCCAGTTCGCGCGAGCCGCTCATCTGGAGCAAGTAATTGAAGACTGCATCATAGTAGTGGCGGTACAGACCTTCGAGCGAACGAAGCTCGCTGAGTAGATCGGCCTGTGCATAAGGCTGCTTAAGTTGAAGTGCCTGCGCCATGATCCTTCCTTTCTTGAACTTCCTACCCAACTAGACGGAAAGGAGGATCAAAAGTTACAGCCCAAACGGCGATCTAAGCTGAGAAATAGCTGATAGCGCATCCCCGCCCTGTCGCGATCCTTCTGGCAAGCTCCAAAATACTATCCAAACCCATCATCTGGCGGAGATGCTTCTAGCTCCCATTCGGTCCCTAGCGCGTCCGCCTACGGCTATCAACAGGACGTTCCTGCCCTCATCCCCGACCCTTCTCCCGCATTGCGGGAGAAGGGAGCCTGTGCTCTTGCGTTTGGCATTGGTCAAAAAATAGAAAGAGAGGTTTCGTACTAGCTACGAAACCTCTCATGACTGATACCAAATCCGTTTAAAGACGTGTATTCTCTTCGCTCAGAAAAACGAAAAGCCGGGAAAAGGAAAGAGTCACGTTCCGTTCTGCCGAAGGCCAAAGAGAACCTAATCAAACGGATTTGGTATGATTGCTAGCTCAGAGGCGCGGTTTATTTAGGCGCCCAAGCTGGTTGCATATCGTTGCCCGGGTTGCTCGTGAGCTTCTTCATATCGCTGCCCGTAGCGCTAATGGTGTAGATATCGTACATCGCGTCGTCGTTGCGGGCCGAATAGAAGCTGAGCCAAGCGCCGTCGGGCGACCAGCTCGGGCCGCGCGCGCCCACGCTATCGGGGGTGAGCTGCACCAGATTTCTGCCATCGGTATCGACCAAGAAGATCTTGCCCTCTGCGATATCGCCGCCAGCCATGCCGTAGCCATAGGTGGTGAAGGCGATGCGCTTGCCATCGGGCGACCAAGCTGGCTCGTAGTCGCTGCCGCTATGGCTGAGCAGCAGCTTTTGGTTCGAACCATCGGCGTTCATAATGTAGATGTCGTACTCGATCGCGCGGGTGTCGCCACCGCTGCGGTCAGAGGAGAAGGCGATGTACTTGCCATCGGGCGACCAAGTTGGCTCTTTGTCGTCGGCAAAGTGGGTAGTCAAACGGCGCACGTTGCCGCCGTTGGTATTCATCACATAGATGTCGAGGTTATCGTTGCGGTTCGAGGTAAAGGCGATCGAGCGCCCATCGGGCGACCAAGCCGGGTCGAGGTCGTCGCTGTCGTTATCGGTGAGGCGGCGCAGCTTGGTGCCGTCGGCGTTGATCACATAGATCTCGAAGTTGCCATTGGTTTCGGCGCTAAAAGCCAACTGCGTGCCATCGGGCGACCAAGTCGGCGATTGCACTGTGCTCGACATATCGACCAAACGCTGCTGGCGCGAACCGTCGCTGTTCATCAGATACAACTCGTAGAAGCCTTCGTTGCGATCCGATACAAATGCGATGCGGTTGCTTGAAGGTGCAGGTGTTGGGCTAGGAGAGGGTGTGATGATCGGGCTTGGCGTTGGATTGCTTGAGCCGCCCGCGCGAATCTCGTTGCCGAGCAAGCCGAGCAGCACCACATTGATGCCGACTTCGGGGTGCAGCTCGAAGCGAGCGCGCTCGAACCACTGGGTCAGATAGCTCTTGCCGTCGGCGACGTTGATCTCATCTTGCGGCTCGCTGATGGGCAAACCGAACAGGGCGATGCTCTCGGCCAAAGAGTAGCCCGCCTGGTTGTCGAGGCTGAGGCCATGCGAGCGATAGTAACTGAGGAATGCGCCACAGATCGAGTGTCCCGTTTCGACTGCGAAGTAGCAGGAGGTGTTAGGCGCGGCGCTCACTTTGGGGAAGCTGTTCCAGTCGCGGCCTTGCTGCACCAAGCGGTCGACACCCAAGCGACCGAGCAGCACGTCGTAGGGCGCTTGATTTTCGGGATGAAGCTCTAAACGGTTGCGCTCAAACCACTGAACTTGGAGACGTGTGCCTTCAACAAGCTCTTCTTGCTGGGGACCGATCGGATAGCCGAACACTGGCAATCCACCGTTCTGTTCCCAATACTGTCGGATTCGTCCACTGATGCAGTACCCCGTTTCGGGGAAACAGCGTTGATCTGTTTGGGCAAAGAGGCTGCCGATTGGAGCAACGACCCCGAGCATGCTCAATGTTACGATCACGATGATCAGACGTTTGAGAGACGTATCCATAACATAGACTCCTTGTTGGTAGGCTTGGGTTACTACATCGGAGCGGGGACTAAACAGAGGCAGGGTTTTTGGCTCCGATAGGGTCTCTATGGTGTTCCTTATTGAACGCTAGTATACCATTTTACGCTTACAATCCTATTGATCGCTGCCAACACGATGCTGATAAGGGCCTGAAAAAGCAAAAAGCTGACTTTTTTTAAAAATATTCTTTTTGCCCTTGAGAACGAGCCTATGTGAGGAGATAGGGTGGAATACTGGCAAATAGCCCTGATTATGCAGAATGAGTGATCTTTATGTTTTGCCAAAACGAGCTTTATCAGCGACGATACGCAATAAAAACGAGCAAGCAGTCGAGGGTGAAACCGTTTAAGTTATAGCAAACCCGCTTGCTTTCTTAGCTTGCTGCGGCGAGGCTTTGCCCCAAAAAGCAGGTCCTTGGCGCGTCCGCCTGCGGCTATCAACATCCCGCCCAACAAACGAGGCTTCTATTTGTGTGTGCCGAAAGACCTCCCTATTGCCGAAAGTTCAAACGGATTTCGTGTCACTTTCGCAACATGTGAAAACGAAAACGGGGAAGGACCATTGTCTCATTTCGCTTTATCGAAAGCACACACAATGATCAGCCGGATCTGAGAGATATTTCGCACTGTGACGCGAAATATCTCTCAAATAAGGGGAAACCGTCTGGCTGAAGACTAAACCACAAGAGATACGCAACAATGAGGTTTACTTGCGCACTTCGACCTGAACTTGGGAGAGCATCTGGGCGACTTCGTGGGCAGGCGTGATGCCTCCACCGATATGGCTCGCATTGACGCTGCCACATGCGACCGCCATGCGTAGCGCTTCGGGCAGAGGAATATCGCGCAGTAGGCTGACAACTAAACCGGCCAAAAAGGCATCGCCGCTGCCGACTGTGCTGATCGGCTTGAGCGCGGGCGGCACAGCGACACAGCGCTCTTCGGCGGTTACGGCGACCGCGCCGCTTGCGCCGAGCGTCACCGAGACCAATTTAGGCCCCTGCTCGATCACGCTGCTAGCGGCCTCCAGCGCATCCTCGATGCTGTTGATAGGGCGGCCCATCGCTTCGCCCAGTTCGTGGGCGTTGACTTTGATCGCGGTGAGCGGCAGGCTGAGTGCATTGCGCAGGGCCGGGCCACTGGTATCGAGCACCACATGAAAGCCAGACTCGCTCAGCTCGCGCAGCAGGCGCACATAGGTGGTGTAGGGCACATCGCTCGGTAGGCTACCACAGAAGACGAGCGCGTCGCAGTGGGGCGCGAGCTTACGCACCATACGTGCGAATTCGCCCCATTCGGCTCCGATCATAGCCGGGCCGGCCTCGTTAAGGGCCAGATCGTCACCTTGTTCGGGGTCGATCAGCAGGGTACAGGTGCGGGTTTCGCCCCGTCGCAACCAGTACCATGAAGCCTCGATGCCTTCCGCTTCGGCCAGCGCGGCCACTTTGCGTCCGGTCTCGCCCGCCAGCACCCCACAGGCGCGCGTTGGGAAGTCGAGCGCTTTGGCGACCCGCGACACATTCAAGCCTTTGCCTCCGGCGGCCTCTTTAACCTCGCGAATTCGGCAAACATCGAGCGAACGGAAATTAGGCGCGACCAAGCTGCGGTCGAGCGCGCTATTTGGTGTAACTGTGAGTAACATAACTGTTTTAACTTGAACTACTCTGATCGGGCGAAAACTGAATCTCGGAGGCGAGCTGCTGTAGATAGAGGCGCATCACCTCGGTGCGCTTCTCTGCCTCAGCGCGCCCCGCCGGGGTCTGCATAGTGTCGGCCAGCGTGAGCAGTTTGGTATAGAAATGATCGATGGTGTAGCGTTGATCGTCGGCGGGGCGATGGTGTGGGAGAGGCTCTTCCAGATCGTAGAGCGGGCGCTCTAACACTGCGCCCAGCATCAAACAGCGCGCGATCCCGATTGCACCGAGCGAATCGAGCCGATCGGCGTCTTGCACAACTTGGGCTTCGAGGCTGCGCGGCGCAATGTTGGCGCTGAAGCTGTGCGCTTCGATCGCGTGTTGAATGGCGGGAATAAACTGGCTTGGATAGCCCGCCTGGCTGAGAAACTCGCCCGCCGCCTGAGCCGCCATACGCGAGGCCTGCTTGCGCAAGGGCGAGCTTTTGGGCACGCTCACGCAGTCGTGCAGCCAAGCGGCTGGAATGACGATGTGCAGATCGGCATGGCTGAGCGCCGCCAGTTTGCGAGCGTTAGCCACAACGCGCAGAATGTGGCCGAGATCGTGGGCCACGTCGGCTTGTTCTTCTTGTTCGGTCAGAAAGGTTTGGAAACGCGCCTCCCAGCTCTGCCAATCGTCGATCAGGATATTCATTGCTTACACATGCCTCGGTTGCTTACGAAACGAATCAACCGTTGCAGTATAGCATGCTTCGTTTAAGCTCGTCGTCTACGGCGTTTCTGCTGGCGCGGCGCGATCACGTGCAGATAGAGCATACTGTATGCGGTTAGGGCAGCTAACACAAGCGCCAAAACACCGATCATACGCCAAAGCAGCCAGTTAAACAGGGCCAGATCGCCGCCAGCAGTGCGGGGCAATATTCCGAGCTGAAGCCCTAGATTCGGTCCATCGACGATCACTTGATCGGACGATTGATCGTTGGGGAGGAAGGGATTGGGGTTCGGCAGCTTCTCTGGCCCACACATGGTCTCGATCCCGCCGAATTCGCGCCCCAGCAAGCCTAACTCGACCGCCTTCAGCAGATCGTTAGGGTCGCCGTTGGGCACCAGCTCGAAGCGAGCGCGCTCGAAGTATTGTACAAAGCGTCGTTGGCTGCCGTTGTTCTCTTCGAAGCCGTCGCTGATTGGATAGCCAAAAACCGATAGCCCGCCATATTGTTCGAAGAAGCGGGCGAAGAGTGGGTGCGCGAAGGCGTTATTGAGCTCGATGCGCCGTTCAGGCTCGCGCCCGTAGCGTTGTTGGTAGATCGCTGCCCCCAGTTGGGTGCCAGTGATGCGGTAGGGCCAGGGCTGGTTCGGCTGTAGTTCGAGCCGCTGGCGCTCGGTGAGCAGAACGCTGGTAAACGAGGCGCAGTCGCCCGTAGTACTGCTGCGCACTGTATCCAAAGGCAGACCCCAGACTGCACGCACAGCTTCGGGCGGGTAGGCTGTTGTGCCGCTCCCCAAGGTGATCAGATGTTGGGCGAAATCGCCGCCTACTGCGATCTCGGGTGTTTTGCTGAAGCGCAGCACCGGGCAGATCTCGACGCGCTCGCCAAGCTGTTGAAGGTCGGCTGGCACTTGGCGCAGGCCGTTGGGGTCGCGCATCTGTTTGCGCACATGGGCCAAGACCGCGCTTTGATCTTCGGGAAGTGGGGCGGGCCGCGTATCGTTATCGATCATCAAGGTCGGCAGATAGCGGTAACCGGTGACGCCCACACTGCCGTCGGGCCGCTTGACCAAGCCGATGTAGAACAGCACCGAGGTCGCGCTGTAGTATTCGGCTTGATAACTGCCCTGCGAGGCGATAAAGTTGGCGAGCGAATAGATCACCAGCGCTTGGCGTCCATTGGCTTCGACGATATCGACGGGCTGCAAGGTGTGCGACTGGGCACCTAAGATGATGTCGGCTCCTGCCGCCGTCAGTTGGCGCGCCCCTTCGATCTGGCTGGCGTCGGGCAGAAATTGGTACTCGTAGCCCCAGTGGGCCGCGACGATCACGATATCGGCCTCTTGCTGGGCTTGGGCCACCATGCCCAAGACGCTTTGGCGCACCTGCCCTTGTTGGCCATAGCTGTTCGATTCCCACAGCAGATTGACTTGGCCGAGCGGGTCTGGGATGCCGTTGGTGCCCCAAGTCAACGAGAGAAAGGCAAGTTTGAGCTCGACCCCATCGCGTTCGAGCGTGGTCAGCAAGTAGTTGGGGCGCTCGGCATTTTGGGCGGCTTGCTGCGAAACCGCGCCATGGTGCAGAATCCCTGCTTGGTCGAGCACTTGGAGTGTGGCATCGATCCCTTCCGGACCACGGTCGAGAATGTGGTTGTTGGCGGTCGAGACAAGGTCGATACCTGCGTTTTTGAGGGCGCTTGCGAGGGCTGGATTGTAATTAAAGGTCGGATAGCCGCTATAGGGGCTGCTGACGAGCATAGCGCCATCAAAGTTGGTATAACCAAGGTCTGCGGCCTGCAGATAGGGGCGGATGTGCTCGAAGAGGCTGTCGTAGCCTTGGCTTTCGCCCACAGCCTGAATGTTTTCGTGTGGGAAGGTATCGCCCGTCGCCACGATCGTAAAGTGGGTTTCGCCCGCGATGCCGCTGCCGCAGCGATTGACCATCAATAGCGGTTGGTCGAACGAACTGGCTTGACTGCTTGTGTGGGCATGTGCCGCTGGCAGCGGTAACAATACAAGACAGAAAACAATTCCTAGAAGCAAAAAGCGCCGCATAAGGCCCTCTCAATCAGCTGCAGAACCATTTACTCGGCTTGTGTAGGCTCTGAGAATCTGTGTGTGTTTAGGTATAGACCGCTTTTTCAATAGATACGTTGATGAAAGAGATAGGTCACACCTCAGCAAACCCTTCAATACAAGAAACCCTATTGATCGAGTGGATTCGTTATGATTCCTCTTTTGGCAGCTCGGAATGGCGAACACTTAAGATTGACCGAAGAACACTTGAGATACATAGAAGAGAAATGCGATGAAATGTATTGGTGTTTGGTTTTTGGGCAAACTTTCGGAACAGATAGATAGACCTCGGGTGATGGGCGGGATGTTGATAGCCGTAGGCGGACGCGCCAAGGACCGAATCGGGCTAGAGACCTCGCCGTCTGAGCATGGAAGTTGAGACACAGATACGATATGCTTTGCAAAGAGACGATAAGAGGCGCTCTTCGCGAGAACGCCCCTTATCGGCTTAGTTTATTCTATTCTACCTTGTTTAGGGCCTATTCGGCCTCGATCAAGATAAAGAGCGATGTGCTGGCGATGCCCTTCTCGCTGATGCCCGCCTTGCCCGTTAGACCGATGGCTTTGATCGGGCGCAGGTTCTTCTCGAGATCTCCGCTTTTGTCGTAGTCGGCCAGATCCATGCCGTTCGCTTCGGCCGCTTCGATCGCGCCAGAGACATTGATATAGAACATAGCGTTGTGCTCGCTACCTAATACCTTTTGTACCGTATTAAAGCGCGGATCGTTGCTGATCGGCGAGTTTTTGCCTGAGCCAGCGCCTGCGAGCGCGTTGGGTGTGATGCCGAGCACCACAGCACCATCTTGAATGCCATAGCCGCCGTAGCCGATGCCACTCTCTGGCTCTACGACTACAAACCAGTCGCTGCCGCCCAAGGACTGTTCTTCGAATACCAACATTCCTCCTAGGCTATCTTCAAGGCCGATGCGAATGTTTTCGAGTCCGCTAGCGGCCGCTTCGATATCGACGGGCTTGATGGTAAAGTAGCCGCTGACCGGCATGGTGACATCGCCTAACTCACCGCCGGGCAAGAGCACCACAGCAGCTTCACCCTCGAACCAATCGAGTAGATCGACCTGAAGATCGATGCCGAACTGATCGTAGAGCGAATCGGCGATTTGGAGACCATCGTCTGTCTCGTAGATCATATCGCTGAGCAGCTCTTTGGTTGTGCTTGGAATGCGGAAGCTCACAAATGCGACCGCTTCGTTGCTGATGGTGCTGGTCTGGCTCCCGCTCAGGGCTGCCAACTGAGTTTCGAGATTTTGGCGGGCGCGCTCGCCCAAGCTGGCCTGATCGATTTTGGCCGATCCATCGAATTTAATGCCTTCAGCTTCGATCGAGACCGAGAGGCCGAAGCCGTTGAGGGCCTTGATTATTTCGAGCTGATCTTCGATTTGCTGAGCTTGAGACGGCGGAACGCTATCTAAGCTCTCTTCCAACGAAGACGACATCAGGCCTCGCAGCAATGCACCGTTGACATAGATGTGAGCAATGGCGTTCTCGGGCAGAGATGCGCGCAGATCTTGGTAGTCGGGGTTATCTTTGAGCGTGTTTTCGCCGCTCTTGGCGCGGTCGATAACCGCTTTCACCAGATCGACTTTGCTCGAAAAGACCACATTACCCTTGAGCAGGGCGTAGGCTTTGAGCAATTGCTCTTCTTCAGAGCTAATTTCAACGATCTTGGTTCCCTGATATTCGATCTCGTTAAAGGTTGCGCCCTTTTGGTTGTTGTTGCGCAGTTTATCCAAGAAGGCTTGGGCCTGCTTGTCGTCGCGCGAAGCGATGATCAGGGTTAGATCTGCATCGTCAGCGACTTCGCTGCTGAAATCGCCATACAGCGTGCCGCCTTCAAGCATATATTCCGAGATGCCAGTCACAGCGACCGCGACTTCTTTATCGACCCAAGGCAAAATATCTTCTTTGAAGTTGATATTAAATTCGTCTTCAAGATTTTCAGAGACTTGGCTATTTGGATCGTCGATGAAGAGATCGGGATAGGCTGCTTGAAGCCGCTGGATATTGGGAATATCGCTTAAACTGGGTTGAAAGGTGATATAAATTTGGGTATCGGCGCCAACAAGCTCGGGAATGGTGCTTTTGCGGGCCAGCATATTCCATGCGAAGAGACCCACACCGGCACAAATCAAGCTGAGACCAAGCAGACCAACACCAAGTAAGATCCATAGCGTGGTGCGAGGTTTCTTCGCTGGCGGAACGGGCGTAGGTTGGTACTGCGGGGCAGGCTGTTGTGGATAGCCCTGGTTTGGTGCGGAATAGTCACTCATTGAGGAGTTTCTCCTTCATGCGTATCCCCCCGAAAGATGGGATATAGTTATCATGTGGCCTACAAATTGTTGACGCGCGTCTGACTATTTTTATAAACGTTGACATCCTGCCATACTATACGAGTCTTCGGCATCGTTCGTTCCGCCTATTTTCTTGGAAAAATAGGTAAAAATGGCTCTGGAACGGTTATATTTGCATTAAAACCATAAGAGGAACAGCATGCAGCTTGATCTTGCATTGCCCGTAGAAGGCAACCAGCTTGCGAACGTGGCAGAAGTGGCCCAGCGGGCCGATCAGCTCGGTTTCGCCGCCCTGTGGACGCCCGAAACCCAACACGATCCCTTTTTGCCGCTGCTGTTGGCGGCTCAGCATACGCGCCAGCTTCAGATCGGCACAGGCGTAGCGATCGCCTTTGCGCGCAGCCCTATGGTCGTGGCGCAAAGCGCTTGGGATCTGCAAGCTTTTTCGGGCGGGCGCTTTCTGCTCGGTTTAGGTACGCAAGTTCAAGCGCATATCGAGCGACGCTTTAGCGCTCAGTGGGGTTCGCCGGTTGAGCGCATGCGCGACTATATCGGGGCATTACGCGCGATTTGGCAGGCTTGGCAGGAAGGCTCCGCTCTCAACTATCAAGGCAGCTACTATACCCACACCTTGATGACTCCTTTCTTTAATCCCGGCCCGATCGAGCATCCGCATATTCCGATCTATTTGGCGGGGGTCAACAAAGGTCTCGCCAGCTTGGCGGGCGAACTCTGCGAAGGCTTTCACGTCCATCCGCTGCATAGTCCGGCCTATCTGCGCGAGCACCTGCGCCCACAGATCGAGCGCGCCGCTGAGCGAGCTGGACGCGGGCGTGACGCTGTGCAGTTGGCAGGCAGTGTTATCGTTGTTACCGGGCGCGACGAGACGGAGCTTGCCCAAGCGCGCCAACGGGCTCGCACTCAGATCGCCTTTTATGCTTCGACGCCTAGCTACCGCGTCGTGCTCGAGAGCCACGGTTGGGGCCGCATCGGCGAGCGGCTTTCGCGTTTGGCGGTGACCCGCCGCTGGGCCGAGATGCCTGCTTTGATCAATGACGAAATGCTGGCCGCCTTTGCGCTCGAAGCCGAGCCAGATCGGCTTGGTGCTGCTTTGTATGCACGCTACCAAGGCTTGCTCGATCGGGTCACGCTTTATCTGCCCTTTGTGCCGGGCCAGAACGAAGCGTTCTGGCAGGGTGTGATCGCTGGCCTGAAACAAGCCTCTACTAAATAAATGGTTTGGCGTGGCGAGATTCGGATATACTATTTGTTGCAAACGGTGTGTTTGTTCAATCGCCGACCAGTGCATAGCTCGCATGGCTCTGCTTGCTTGGCGTGAGGAAAGGTAATTAGTATGTACGCAGTACGAATTCACGAGCAAGGTGGCGTCGAAAACCTGCGCTACGAAGAAGTCGAAGTTCCAAGCCTGGACGCGGGCGAGGTATTGATCAAGGTCGCGGCTTCGGGCGTCAATTTTATCGATATCTATCAGCGTAGCGGCACTTACAGCGTACCGCTACCCTACACGCTTGGTATGGAGGCCGCTGGTACAATCGCGGGTCTTGGCGAGGGCGTCAGCGGTTTCTCCGAGGGCGATACCGTCGCTTTCGCGATGTCGCCCGGCAGCTACGCCGAATATGTCAAAGTTCCCGCCTCAAAGGTTGTTCCCGTTCCGGCCGGAGTCGATCTCAAGCTGGCGGCGGCGATTATGCTGCAGGGTATGACGGCCCACTATCTGGCTTACAGCACCTATCCGCTCAAGAAAGGCGATGTGGCGCTGGTACATGCCGCTGCCGGTGGTGTTGGTCTCTTGCTCACCCAGATCGCCAAAAAGATCGGCGCGACTGTGATCGGCACGGTTTCGACCGAAGAGAAGGCCGAGCTGGCCCGTGCTGCTGGCGCCGACGAAGTGATCCTCTACACCAAAGAACCCTTTGTTGAGGGCGTGAAGCGTTTCACAGGCGGCGCAAAGATCGATGTGGTCTACGACTCGGTCGGCAAGTCGACCTTTGAGGGTGGCTTAGACCTGCTGCGTCCGCGCGGCACTTTCGTGCTGTTCGGCCAGTCGAGCGGCGTTGTGCCTCCCTTCGACCTCAACATTTTGAACGCTAAAGGTTCGCTGTTTGTTACGCGTCCATCGCTGGCCCACTATATGTTGACCCGCGACGAGCTGCTGTGGCGCTCGGGCGATCTCTTCAATTGGATCGCGGCGGGCGAGCTCGATGTGCGTATCGACCGCGCCCTGCCCCTGAACGAAGCGGGCCAAGCCCAAGAGCTGCTGACTTCGCGCGCGACCAGCGGCAAGCTGATTCTGATCCCATAAATCATCCCCTCATACCAAATTCGTTTGAAAGACGTGCATTTGCTTAACGCGAGAAAACAAAACGAGGGAAAGACGTTGTGTGCTATTTCGCGCGACAGCGCGAAATAGCACACAACAAAAAGAGGTACGTTCCACTCTGCCGAAGGCCAAATAGAAAGTAATCAACCGAATTTGGTATCACTTTACCAAGACCACCCAAGAGAGCTATCGATAGATGACATCTTTTGAGTGGTCTCGTCTTTCTTCGCGGCGAGAGTGTAGATGATTAGGATGTTGGCTGAGTTTGTCGAAGCCAATGAATTTTCGCACCATGAGCCTATCGAAGGGTAGGAAAAGCCACCTGGTTTTATAGAGATAGCGCCAGAATCTTGGGAGTTGGTGTATACGGTTTCCATATGCCAACAGAGAATTCTCTCTTGAGTGGAGCAAGCAAACAATGATTGAACCCGATACACCAAGCATAACTCCCACCGTTCGGCCTGTTGGCTCGCCGCTTGAACTCCTTGTGCTTGGTCTGTTTGCTGTTGTAGGCGGCCTACTCTCTGGGATCCTATCGTATCAACTCTTCTTCGATATTTGGATGATCATCTTTTGTCCGCTGATCGTCGGTTGTATTGTTGGCTATCCCTATGCTTGGACGATCCGCTTCTTTAAGGTGCGCTCGACAAAGAACGTGAACATTGCTGCTGTAATGACGAGCGTGGTGCTCTATCTCACCAGCTTTTATTTGTTCTTTCGCGAGATGGCGGAGCTTGCCGATCTTGAAGACCTAAGCTTTTGGAGCTTTATGCAGATAAATGCTTCCGAAGGCTTTACGATCGGCGAATATGGCGGTACTGGCATTCCAGTAAGTGGTCTATTTGCCTGGCTCGCTTGGTTAGTGGATCTCGGTATAACTGCGGCTGTCATCGCTGCCCTAGGTCGAGAAATAACTAACCAAGCCTTTTGTGAACAGTGCAACAACTGGCATCAGAGTGCGATATTGCTTGGCGGCGTTGCTCCCGAGCATATCGAAGATTTTAAGCGCCTTATCCTGCAAGCTGAGTATCAGCATGCCAGCGCTTTGATACAGCCAGAATATCGCGGCCCTGAGCGCTTAGATGTCTATCTATCGCGCTGTAAAAATAGTGCTCACGATCTTGTGTTGCGCGTCGATCAGGTGGAAAGCGCGAACAAGCGCACTAAAACCAAAGAGCTTTGGCGAGCTGCGATTGTTCCTGAGCATGCCCAATACTTTCTTCCGAACTAACAGCATTCACTACCGAGCGAGAACTGCCAGATTCGCTAGCAGATCTAGCCTGTTGTTTCATAGCCGAGGGCGGGAAGATCGCTACCCTCAACAAAGTGCTCTAGCGCGTCCGCCTTCGGCTACCAGATCGGCCGCCCACCCATTCGGGGTGTTGTTGGCGCGCGCTCACCTAGCGCTGCAGCAAGAGCGAAGTTCCGCCTCGCCTAATGCCGAATCCGTTCGCCATTCTTATAATACCGAATCCGCTTGATTAGCTTCTCTTTGGCCTTCGGCAGAGCGGAACGTGGCTAGATCTTTCCCGGCTTTTCGTTTTTCTGAGCGAAGAGCATGCACGTCTTTAAACGGATTTGGTATAACAGAATACGAAATCCGCCTTGTTGTGTGTTGGGGTGGCCTCTCGGCACACAGCTACAACACTCTGCTTACGGGTGGGCTGTTGGTAGCCGTAGGCGGACGCGCTAACAGCCCTCTTTGGGGAAGAGACCAAGCCGTCAGACTGATCAAGCAGAGTTGGCATGAAAAAAAGCAGGCGCAACGTAGCTGCACCTGCTATCTATCGCTTAGAGGCGCGCGAAACGCGACTCGAATTTAGCTAAAGATTGGGCTGTGGCGGTGGAAGACATGATCGACCGAGATACCGCTGTGAATGCGCTGAATCACCTCGGCCAAGAGGGTCGAAACTGTCAGTACCTTCAGGCCTGACCAGCGCTTGTGGGCTGGAATCGGCAAGGTGTCGGTGGTGACCAACTCGCGAACCGGGCTGGCCTTGAAGCGCTCGATCGCATCGCCAGCCAACACGCCGTGTACGCAGCAAGCATAGATCTCTTTGGCGCCTCGTTCAACCAGCATATCGGCCACGGCCAAGACCGAGCTGCCGCTGGCGATCTCGTCGTCAACGATGATGCAGCGCTTGTTTGCGACATCGCCGATCAGGTTGAGCGCTTGGGGCTGCGACGAAGAGACGCTCAGACCGCTCTCTTGGGTATCGCTGTTTTTAAGCTGCTGAATACGACGCTTTTCGGCGATCGCAAGGGGCACTCCCAAGCTTTCGGCGAAGTTGCGCGCACGTTTGGCAAAGCCTACATCGGGCGCAACAACGACTGCGTCGTCCCAATGCTTCTCGGCGAAGTAGCGCACCAGCAGCGGCATAGCCGTGAGTTCGTCGCTGGGAATCGAGAAGAAGCCTTGGATCTGACCAGCGTGTAGGTCGAGCGTGATCACCTGTTGCGCACCGGCGACTTGAATCAGGTCGGCCAAGAGCCGAGCCGTGATCGGGACGCGCGGCTGATCTTTCTTGTCGGTGCGTCCATAGGCATAGTATGGCAATACCGCCGTCACGCGACCTGCCGATGCGCGCTTGCATGCATCGAGCAGAATCAGCATCTCCATAATCTGGTCGCTGAGCGGCGAGGCCAGCGATTGCACAATAAAGACGTCCTTTTCGCGCACACTTTCATTCAGCTTGACAAAGATATTTTCGTTGCTGAATTTTGTTATGGTTACATCGCCCAGCTTGAGGCCGAGACGAGCACAAATGGCTTGGGTAAGTTTAGGGTTACCGGTGCCAGAAAATACCCGCATTTCATCAAAGCGGCTGCCCATCGTTCCTTTTCTCCACGTGAAGCCTTATTCGAAGAAAGATTGACGTTGCGTGGCTTGACCAGTCGATCTCTTCAAAAAAGCACCTAATAGACGTTTGCTCATCTAGCTATCTGTGTAACTATACGTCTTGTCTAGGCTTTGAAAGCGCTTCAGGCCTGAAGTGCTTCCAAAAGATGGCTGCGTTGAACGCGAATGCCATCTGGATATTGCCCGGGTTTGATATGGTCATCTACAATCGTGACAAAGAGCACCGCCTCTAATGCTGGGCGGTGCAACAGCGTTGCTAATATATGCGCCAAGCTGAGCCGCAACAGGCGAGGTGTCGGCCCAAGGCGATTACGCTGTGCAAAACTCAACGCATCGTCGCCGGTTCGAAAAACGAGCAACGTGCGTTTGCGCTGATTGGCCGCAGAAGCGTTGCTTGTTCCTTCCAGCTTAGGAGATTCGATCCGATAGGCATAAAATGAATCGTATCCGATCGTTTCTCGGTAGTGGGCCAAGATCCTATCTGCCACGTCCAGCGCTATCCCTTGTTGTTGTGCAGCCTCGCGAAAAACTTGATCGCCATCCATATGAACTCGATCTGATCTGTAGTGTTGCCAATATTCTTGCCAAGCAAACAGGATCACCCGTGCTTAGATAAGCCCCATAGCACGGGTGATCGATCAGCTAACAAGGGTTAGGGAAGTGGCACTGTTGTTGGTCCCGGCACCGTGATGATATGTGGTGTAGCAACCGTTTCCGGGAAACGATCGCGAGCATAAAGTGCACTGCCCAACAAACCGATCTGGATCTGTTGAGTTCCATCGATCTGGTGAATCTCTAAACGAGAGCGCTCGAAGTATTGAACCAAATGGGCCTGCCCATCGGAAAGCTGCTCTACTATCGCGTTGCTGATCGGATAACCGAAGGTCGGGAGACCACCGTTTTGATACCAGAAGCTCAAGAACGGCTCGCCCACAGCGTATCCGGTTTCGGGGAAGTATTGCAGTCCGGGCTGGCTTATAAATGGTTCGACTTTGGGAAATTCGCGCCCATTCATAAATTCAGCGCCAAGTCGGCCAAGCTGAAATTCGCTATCGGTACCAGCAAATTCCGGCCAGTGTTCTAAGCGAGCGCGTTCAAACCACTGCACTTGACGTCCATTGACTGTCATCTCGTTACTGATCGGCAAGCCGAGAATAGGCAGGCCGCCGAAACGTTCGTAGCTGGCTTGGAAGGTCGCGCTTGGCCCTTCAGGAGGAGGCTGGTCGTCTACAACAAGATTTTGGTTAAGGGCGGCGTTGAGCTGGATACCTTCTGTTTGGCCAGCTTCGTTGTCTACTGTTTCCGCAGTATTGATGGTCGTACTCTCTGATGTATTGCCTTTAAATAGGCCAGAAATCGCCGATACAATCAGATAGAGCACAATACATACAATCAGGAACGCCAAAATTCCCAAAACGAGTTGCATTGGTCTCGATAGTGGCAGCTCTTTATAGCGCTGCACTAACGATTTTCGTGTGCCCGATCGAGTTGAAGCTGTACTGCGATGTTGAGTGGTTTGCTCACGCGGGTTTACGCTCATGCTGCCTCCACTTGAGAACAGATAGGGCTTTCACTTCTGAACCATGGCTGGACCTTGGCCTGACAAATACCAGGGCTATTGTATCATACTCCGTTCAACGCTTCGCTACGTAAAGCGTTAGAGTTCGGCCCGAATAGCATCGGCTGTCGCGTTGAGCTCTGCTTGATCTGGGCTCAGGGCCTTCCACGGGCCGATCGCGTGATCGCCTTCCCAACGCGGAATAATATGTACGTGATAGTGGAAGACCGTTTGGCCTGCGGCGGCTCCATTATTTTGAATAATATTGAACCCTTCGGGCTTGAGCGCTTTGGTGATGGCCTTGCTCACGCGCTGCACAGTTTGGGCCACAGCGCTCAACAACTCTGGCGGCATGCTCAGCAGATCAGGGTATTCTTGGCGTGGAATCACCAGCACATGGCCGGGCGAGGCTGGGTTGATATCCATAAATGCCAAGGTCAACTCATCTTCATATACCTTAACCGCCGGAATCTCTCCTGCAACGATTCGCGAAAAAATCGAGGGCATGCTCCTCCTCCTCGTGTTAAGTTTGGGATTGTACTGCGCCCCATTATACACTGCCTGTCATGTGCGCAGCCTAGCATATACCAGATCCGCTCTAAAGAGCTGCATGCTCACAACGTGGGAAAATGAACAACGGGGAAAGAGTTACAAAAATGGTCACATTCCGCTTTGCCGAAGGCCAAAACAGAAAATGATCGATTGGATTCGCTAGTACATCTACACACTCGCTTCTAGAAAGCTTCACAAATTCTTCAAAATTGCTTGTTATGCTGTATTTAGAGGAGAGAAAGCACCAGCACAAGGAGTGAGTGTATGCAAGCGCAAAGCTGTAAAAAACCCTGGTTGTTAGCTGTCATTGGATTGATCGTTCTCTTCTGCATTTTCCGGCCATTCGCCCATCATGGTTTTGGCCCCCACGCCTTCGATTTCCGATCTATGCTGATCGGTTTCAATATGCTCTTAGGTGGTCTGGTTCGCCTGATCGGCATTGTGCTCTCGATCGCTCTGATTGTACAGGCCATTAAGAGCCGAGCCTACTTCAAAGCCCAAGCTGCTCAAGCGGCTCAAGCTGGCCCGAGCGCTCAACCGCGACCGGCTGCCCAAGCCGACCCAGCATCGGCTCAGTCTGCGCCTGAAGCGACGCCACCTGCCGAGCAGGCTTCGGCCAGCGACGATGATCAGCAGAACGATACACCTGCGACCGGCGATACCCAACGCCTGTAGTACAAATAGCGAACAGGGCTTCCTCGCAAGAGGAAGCCCTGTTTGTTTGTATGTCCTGTTGGGCTTAAGCGCCTTTATCGCTCAGCTTATAGCCAACACCACGAATCGTGAGAATAAGCTTCGGTCGCGATGGCTCAAGCTCAACCTTTTCGCGCAAGCGGCGCACACACACATCGACCAGATTGGTCTCGCCCACGTAATCGTAGCCCCACACTTCGCGGAAGAGCGTCTCGCGGTCGAAGACTTGGCCTGCGTTGGCTGCCAAGAAGTAGAGCAGCTCGAACTCCATAGGCGTGAGGTTGACCTCTTTGCCTCGAACCAAAACACGGTGGCGCGGCTCGTCGATCTCGAGTTCGCCCACTTTGACGATCGGTGGAGCGACCCGCTGTTTATAGCCATCGACTCGACGCAGAATCGCCTCGACTCGCGCCATCAACTCGGCGGTCTTAAACGGCTTGGTGATATAGTCGTCGGCCCCCAGTTCGAAGCCATGCACCACATCGTCGGTGCCGTCGCGCGCGGTCAGCATAATAATCGGCACATCCGACACGCTGCGAATGCGCTGGCACACTTCAAAGCCATCGACATATGGCATCATCACATCAAGCACAACCACATCGAAGGAACCAGCCTCAAAGGCTTTTAAAGCTTCGATCCCATTTTTTGCCGCCATAATCTCGTAGCGCGGGTCTTTGAGCGTGACCTGCAAGAGCGTGGCGATGCTTGGATCATCGTCGGCGATCAGAATGCGACGGGGCTGGACCTGTTCTTCAGAGGCGCGGTCGCTTGTTCGTCGTACTAGGCGCATACGTGCCCCCCAAAGCTACAAAAATCGGGCAGAACAGAATTCGCTGTTCTGCCCGAGGTGGGTTTTATACAGCTTCATCTAAACGGCGTCGAAACTCGCCTCGTTCGGTACGTGGCACCAGAATCGGGTGGCCGCGTCCTTGAATCACTTCGGCATTGATAATACAACGTCCGATATGTTCCTGAGAGGGAATTTCGTACATCACATCGAGCAATACCTCTTCGACTGCAGAGCGCAGGGCACGCGCACCTGTGCCTGTCTTGAGCGCTTTTTCGGCGATCGCCTCAAGCGCATCAGGGGTAACATCAAGCTCGACATGATCGAGTTGCAGCATCTTCTGATACTGCTTAATAATCGAATTGCGTGGCTCAGTCAAGATTCGAATCATCGCGGCTTTATCGAGTTTCTCTAAGGGCGCAATGATCGGCAGGCGTCCGATAAATTCGGGAATAAACCCGTAGCGCAGCAGGTCGTCGGGTGTAACTTGGTTGAGAAGGTTTTGATTCTCTTTGTTGACCTGTTCTTCGCTCTTGTTGTCGAAGCCGATTCGATGATTGCTGCCCAAGCGAGCCGCGATAATTTTATCGAGGCCCTCAAACGCGCCGCCACAGATGAAGAGTACATGGGTCGTGTCAAAGGCGATGTACTCTTGTTGAGGATGCTTGCGACCGGGCAAGGGTGGCACATGGGCCGTTCCACCTTCAAGAATTTTGAGCAAGGCTTGCTGAACACCCTCGCCCGATACATCGCGTGTGATCGAGGGGTTATCAGCTTTGCGAGCCAACTTATCGATTTCATCGATATAAATAATGCCGGTCTGGGCACGTTCGATATCGCCGTCAGCGGCTTGAATCAAGCGAAGCAGAATGTTTTCAACGTCTTCACCAACATAGCCTGCCTCTGTCAATGCGGTTGCGTCAGCGATCGCAAACGGCACATCGATAATGCGTGCCAGCGTCTGGGCCAGCAAGGTCTTACCAGAGCCAGTCGGGCCGATGATCAGCACATTGCTCTTACCAAGTTCGACATCGTCGACTTGCATACCGGCCCGAAGCCGTTTGTAGTGGTTATAGACAGCGACAGCCAAGACAACCTTTGCCCGGTCTTGCCCGATCACATATTGATCGAGCTTTTCGCGCAGACGACGTGGCACGGGTAGACGAGCCGGCGCATTTGTGTTGGTGCGGCGCGGAGGGAGCTGTTGTTCAGCTTCTTCGGCAATAATCGCACTGCACAGCGCCACGCATTCATCGCAAATAAAGACTGTTCCGGGGCCAGCAATCAGGCGCTGCACTTCATCTTGGCCTCGGCCACAAAACGAGCAAAGATATGCGGAGCGGCCTGTGTTACGGGAGCGGGTCATAACGTCCTCGCAGAGGGACAGGGAGCGTCAGCGATGGCAGAAAAGCTTCACCAACGTGTGTCGCTCCCTGTTGCCAGCGGTTAGCTATTGTTTGGTAAAGATTCTTCTTTGGTCAAAATCGCATCGATGATGCCGTACTCTTTGGCTTCTTCCGGTGTCATATAGCGGTCGCGATCGAAGTCTTGAGCGATCCGTTCGATGGGCTGACCGCTATCGGCCGACAACAGCTCTCGAATGATTTGTTGTTCGCGCAGCAACTCGCGAGCCATAATTTCGACATCGGGTGCGTAGCCGCGTGCGCCACCGCCAGCAGGGTGCATGTGAATGGTCGAGTGCGGTAAGCTAAAGCGCTTGCCTTTGGTGCCGCCTGCCAGCAGAATCGTGCCCATGGAGGCCGACATGCCGATACAGACGGTCGATACGGGCGAACGGATCGCGCGCATAGTGTCGTATATCGCTAAGCCAGCGGTGATCGAGCCGCCCGGGCTATTGATATAGAGCGAGATATCACGCCCCGGGTCTTCGCTATCGAGAAAGAGCAGCTGGGCAACGATAAGATTGGCGATGTTGTCATCGATCGGAGTGCCCAAGATAACAATGCGCTCTTTGAGCAATCGGGAATAGATGTCAAATGCGCGCTCACCGCGGTTTGTGCTCTCGATCACGGTAGGGATCAAGGCATGGGGCGATTCGACACGCCAGTCGAGTTTGTAGGGAGATATCCACTCCATAAAACACTACTCCATCTAGGTACGATACATCATGACTGTATCTGTTATACCACAGAACGGTGTATTGCGCACTGATTTTAATCACACAAGCTCACAGATCAGGCATGTTTGCCCATGTACGAGCAAGCTGAAGCGCGGGTTGCAATTGAGCACGCCTAGACAGAAGAAAAAGCCTCTCAAGCTCTGCCAAGCAGCTAGCGACTCGAGCGCTACTTTCTTCGTTCGGCTCGCCTTCCGGTCTGCCGAGCGACCTCTCTTCTCATTATAGTACATAAAGCAATTCAAAAACGAAAACTAGCTGAAACTCCAGTTTCAGCTCATTGTCTCGCATCGTCTTACAGGCCGTGATCCACTCCACGTCGTGCGTCAGGCTCCCCAGTGGTGTAGTACTCAGGCGGTGAGCTCTTTCCCTTCCATTCGTTCCTTGGCGCGTCCGCCTGCGGCTATCAACATCCCGCCCAACAACAGACGGCGGCTTTTTGTTCCCTTAGCCTGTCGAAGGGAACAAAAAGCCGCCGTCTGAGCCTATCGAAGCCGATATCCGCTTAGGTAGCGACGTTGCTGTGCTCTCAAGGCCTACAAAAGCCCTTGGCTGAGCCTGTCGAAGCCAACATGCCTAATACGAAATCCGCTTGAATTGTTGTATGTTGGGGGCTTTCGGCATGCAGCTACAACACCCAGCTTACGGGTAAGCTGTTGGTAGCCGTAGGCGGACGCGCTCGCAAGCCTCTTTGCGGGATAGACCTAGCCGCCAGAGCGCTGAAGCGATCAAACAGTTTTGCTATAACGATTTGCCATAAAAACAAGAGTCGGGGAAAAATAGTTAGGCTTTGCTCTTCGCAGGCTAAAAAAGAGAGTGCTGGAACAATCGTTCCAGCACTCTGTAGCTTTGCTTAAAAGCTAACCAACTTATTCGCTAGCGGGGGCTTCCTCAGCAGACTCAGCGGCAGGCTCGGCGGCTGCTTCGCTGCTCAGTTCAGGAGCTTGGCCCTGAGCGATAGCGATGATGCGCTCGCGCAGTTTGCGATCGAGCACCATGTTGGCAACTTGCGAGTAGAGTTGTGTGCGGAGCGCTAGGCGCGCGTTGTTCTTCTCGTCCTCGGTCTCGTAGTCGTTGACCATCTTCTCGATCTCAGCATCCACCTCTTCGGGGGTGACCGTGAGCTGCTCTTTCTTCACGACTTCCTGCAGAGCCAAAGTGGTCTTGAGCTGCTCTTCAGCTTGCGGAACCAGCTCCTCTACTGCTTCGTCGTGGCTCTTGCCACGGTACTGCAGCATCTGGTCGAGGGTGATGCCATAGCGCTCGAACTGAGCGGCCTGCTCGTGCAGCATGTTGTGAGCTTGGTCGTGAATCAGCGCATCGGGTACATCGAAATCGGTTGCTTCGACCAAGTTTCGGATGTAGCTATCGAGCAGGTTGCGCTCGCCGACGTTCTTAGCCGACTCTTCCAGCTCTTTGCGGGTCTTGGCGCGCAGCTCGTCGAGTGTGCCCTCAAAGTTCTCAAGGACGGGCAACTCATCCCATTCGGGCAGAATGCGCTCTTGAATGCTATCGATCTGAACTTTGAAGGTCACTTGCTTGCCGCTGACTTCCTCGTTGGCATGATCTTCGGGCATCTGGGCGACGGTCTCGATCTGCTGGCCTACTTCAGCGCCGATCAGAGCATCATAGAGCTCGTCGACCACCTTGCCCTTGGAGAGTACCAAGGTTGAGGGGCTGACTTCTTGGCCCTCTGGGCGCTCTTCGAGAGCTTTGCCATCAACAAAGCTTTCGAGCCGAACGGTCAACTGGTCACCATCCTGAGCCGGGCGGGGTTCTTCCAGTTCGCGCAGTACAACATGCTTTTCGCGCAGCGACTCAAGGCCCTCTTCAACCACCTTGTCGGTGATCTCTTCGATCTCAAGCGGCAAGCGAATAGCGCGGTGATCTGGCAATACAACGGTCGGCTCAACCGGAACCAACACGCGATACTTGAAGGTACCTTCGGTTTCGATCTTCTCGATGCTAGCCTGAGCGACCGGCTCTACACCTTCCTGCTCGAGCGCTGCCTTGAACGACTTGTTGATCAAATCTTCAGTGGCTGATTCGAGCAGGGCTTCGCGACCAAAATAATTCTCGACAATAAAACGAGGTGCCTTACCCTTGCGGAAGCCAGGAATGTTATATTTCTGCGAGAATTGGCGGGCTGCCCGATCGAGACCCTTCTCGACCTGCTCGCGGTCTAACTCAATATCAAGCGCCAGCAAGCTCTTGGGCAATTTCTCTTTCGTGACCTTCACGGATTATAAACTCCATCAATCCAAAAAAAATACCTATCCTTATAGGTTGCCTGTCTGTCATTATAGCACGTTTGCTATCCCGCGCAAAGAAGCGTCCTAAAGCGCTCAAGCCATCGTCACCAACATCAATCGGGCCAACAATGGCTGCTTAGCTTTGATGGGCAGCAGAGATGCGCCCTGCAAGCAGCATTTTCGAGCAACATCGAGGTCTTATAGATTGCCGTTGGCGCTGAGTTGGGGTATAGTTTGCATTAGACAAAAGAAGGAGCTGGACCTGTACGATAGCACAATGCATAAAGAGGATAAAAAGCCAACAAAGATCCGTTTTGAGGCGGCTCCGCTTGACGACTATGCCACACGAATCACAAGCGGCATCGCCTATATGGGCGGTGTATTACTCTTGCCCCTGCTTTTTTCGTTCTTAAGCGGTATCCGGATCAATGCTCTCTTTATTCCTGCCGCGCTTTCGCTGGCCTTACTGGTCTTTTTGCTGGTCTGTTACTGCATGCAGCCTACCGTTTACGAGGTTGCGAGCGATCGTGTGCTCGTGCGTAGGCGCTTCTGGCCGGCCTTGAAGATCCCCTTTAGCGAGATCCAGGCCGTTTCGATCGCTGCGAGCATGGCCGATCTGCCTCGTTTCGGCTTGCGCTCGGCCTTTAATGCGGGCGTGTTCGGCTATTTGGGCCCGTTTCAACTCCACCCCTATGGGCGTGTCTTTTTTGTGGCGACTAACTCTCGCCGTTTGGTTGCGATCGCACGTTTCCACAAGCTTCCCATGCTGTTAAGCCCTTTGCAGAGCGCCGCCTTTATCGAAGCGCTCAATCACCAGCGCCTCAACTCGGCTATGGGCGCGCTAGAGTTCGATAGGCCTCAATCGACTTAACAGCTCATGTGAGCCGCTGTTCGTTGATCAGCAAGCTGGCAAGTTGGGCTCTTTCTTTCGTTCTATCAATCAATCAATATGTTTCTGTTTGTGTCTTGCTCTTCCTGCACTGCTGGCTTTTGGGTAGATCTGCTATGCGTGCTTTTTCTGTTGAGAAAACGCAATAATTCCTTGAAAAGAATATGCTAAATCAGCTTAAAGACTGGTACGCCTACAATATGGAAAAGCCAAAACCGGGGAAAGAGTTGTGTGATATTTTGTGTTATCTTGCGAAATATTACACAACCAACAGAGACACGTTCCATTCTGCCGAAGGTCAAAAACATACAGTGATCAACTGGATTTGATATTAGGCCCAGAAAATATGCTTTTGGCGAAAAATGAAGATCGTATTTGAAAGCTGAGCAAGATTGTCACTTTGTTCAGTGCCTAAAAAGGTTTACAATGATAACGTATAGTTGTTTGGGTAGCTTGTCGTTTGTCACTGATAAATAGATAAAATCGGCAAGCCCGCTGAAAGATGCATCCGAATTCTTGCAATTGTGGCACTCTTGCCCATTAGAGAGCGTAGGCTGCCACAAGCCTTAAACTGTCTGGTATACTATAGGGTGTTTTGGCAGCGACTCAACACTCCTCATCTCATCTTGCCAGGTGAGATGAACGTATTGTGGCGAAAACCAAAACCTGTTCGGCCTCGCTGAACAGAAAAGAAACAGGAAGGCTGACCTCTATGAAAGCACGAGAGATCATGACGACAGATGTGGTTGTTGTTGAAGAAACGTGTCCGATTGAGGAGGCGGCCCGCCTGCTAGCACGACATCACATTAGCGGCCTCCCTGTTCTCAATCCCAAAGGTGCTATCGTGGGTATGGTAACAGAACACGATATCATTTCGAAGCGGGGAAGCTTGGTTAGTGATATTATGAGCGGCGGTGTAATCAGCGTTACTGCTGATACCGAGCTGGAAGATGTGGTCTTCTTGCTTACAAATAAACGCATTCGCCGTGTGCCTGTTATGGATGGGGAGAAGTTAGTAGGCATCCTCAGCCGTTCGGATCTGGTGCGCCAGATTGCGATGCGTTGGGTATGTTCGACATGCGGCCAAGAGGTTCGAGCGGTAGCACAGCCTGAACAATGCCCCACATGTCACGCTCCCACCAATGTTTTCGCTCATGAAGTTGACTTACCAGGGATGTAACAAGAGGGCTGTTTCTATTGCGTTGACAGGCTTCTGCGCGTAGAGAAAGCAGCATCCCAAAACTTTTGGAACAGTTCAGAGCCAGGGGAGATAGAGAATGGCTAAGCGAGACCAAGATGGAGCCTCTGCCGTAGCAAAGAACGGTGCGCGATCATTCGCCAAAGAGGATCAAGAACAGCTTCGGCACTATTATTATCAGATGGTGTTGCTGCGGCGATTTGAAGAGCGCACCAGTGAAATGTATACCAAGGCCAAAATCGGTGGTTACTGCCACTTGAACATTGGCGAAGAGGCAACAATTGTTGGTCTGATGGCTGCACTGAAGCCTGAAGACTATATTTACACCAACTACCGTGAACACGGCTACATTATTGCGCGCGGCACCGATCCCGGCCCAGTGATGGCAGAGCTGTTCGGACGCGAGACCGGTGTGTCGGGCGGCCGCGGCGGTTCGATGCACTTGTTCGATGGCTCCCGCAACTTTATGGGTGGTTACGCTATCGTTGGTGGTCAAGTGCCGCTGGCTGTTGGCGCTGCCTATGCTCTGAAATACCAAGGCAAGCCGGGCGTAGTGCTCTGCCAGCTTGGCGACGCTACCACCAACATCGGTGCTTGGTACGAGTCGCTCAACTTGGCGAAACTGTGGCAACTGCCGGTTCTCTTCTTTATTGTCAATAACGGCTTCGGCATGGGCACCAGCGTCGCAGAAGGCTCCTCCGAGCCCGATCTTTACAAGAAGGGTGCGTCGTTCCGCATTCACGGCGAGCGCGTCGATGGCACCGATCCGCTCGCAGTGCGCGATGCCGTAGCCCGCCTGCGCGAGCGCGCCGAGAAAGAACACGAGCCCGCCATCCTTGATGTTGTGAGCTTCCGCTTCCGCGGTCACTCGGTTATCGACCCCGACCGCTACCGCGACCCCGAATGGGTGAAGGCGAACCGCGCTACTCACGACCCGATTCCTCATTTTGCGAACGCGCTCCTTGAGCAGAAGATTGTTGATGAAGATTGGATCAAGGAAGTTGCAGATCGTGTTGAACGGGAAGTGCAAGCAGCAATTGATTTTGCTGACCAGAGCCCTCCGCCAAAGATGGAAGATATGTATCGTTATATGTATGCAACTGAAGTCCCGAATACTTTGAGCGCTGCAGAACAAGAGCTCTTCGAGACCCGACTTAAAGGAGGGCGATAATGCCAATTATTACCTACCGCCAAGCATTAAATGATACCCTCGGTGAAGAGCTTGCTCGCGACCCCAACGTTTTGTTGATGGGCGAAGAGATCGGTAAATTTGAAGGTTCGTATAAAATTACCGAAGGCCTCTTAGCCGAGTTTGGTCCCAAGCGCGTGGTCGATACTCCGATCGCTGAAGAGGGCTTTGTTGGTTTGGCGACTGGTGCTGCTATGCTCGGTCTGCGCCCTGTCGTCGAGATTATGACGATCAACTTTATTTTGGTGGCGATCGACCAAGTGGTCAACCACGCTTCCAAGATCCACTATATGTTTGGTGGTCAGGTTCGCGTGCCGCTGGTGATCCGAACCCCCTCGGGCGGTATCGGTCAGCTGGCTGCGACCCACTCACAAAGCTTTGAAAACTGGTTTGCTTACTGCCCCGGCCTCAAGGTTGTTGCTCCATCAACCCCTTATGATGCCAAGGGTCTGTTGCGCGCGGCTATTCGCGATGATGACCCCGTGATCTTTATCGAGAGCCTGCCGCTCTATGATACCAAGGGCGAAGTGCCTGAAAACGACGACTACGTTCTGCCGATCGGCAAGGCCGATGTCAAGCGCGAAGGCACCGACGTTACAGTCGTGGCCTATTCGCGTATGACGGTTGTCGCTATGCAGGTCGCTCAGCAGCTCGAGAAAGAGGGCATCAGCGTCGAAGTCGTCGACTTGCGATCGTTGCGCCCGCTCGACCGACCGACTATTGTCGAATCGGTCAAGAAGACTGGACGCGCCGTTATTATCGAAGAAGACTGGCGCTCGTATGGTATTGGTGCTGAAATCGCCGCTACCATTCAGGAAGAGGCCTTCGACTATCTCGATGCCCCAGTTTTGCGCGTCGCTGGTTTGGAAGTACCGCTGCCCTACGCTCAAGAGATGTCGCGTGCTGCGAAACCGAGCGCACAAGACCTTGTAGATGCTATTCATAAGGTGATGCGCGGTAGTCGCTAAAAATGTAGAGACTGAGGCCACATACCGAGGCGTATGTGGCCCAGTTGCTTGCTTGTTTTACAACATTGAGGAGTAACTCATGGCTGAGATTACAATGCCTCGGCTTAGCGATACGATGTCCGAAGGAACTGTAGGCCGCTGGCTGAAAAAAGTTGGCGACCGCATTGAGGTCGGCGACATCGTAGCTGAGATCGAGACTGATAAAGCTACAATGGAACTTGAAGCGTTCGAGAGTGGAACGCTTCAGAAGATTGTCGTCCCCGAGGGCGTGACCGTGCCGATCGGCCAAGTGATCGCACTGGTAGGCGATGGCGCCCTGCCCGCCGATGCTCCAGCTCCGGCTGCAGCCCTCACTGAGGCTCCTGCGGCTGCGCCTGCCGCTGAGGCCCAAGCGCCCGCTGCTGCCGCTGCTGCACCTGCCGCCGCTGCTAGCGACGACACCGAAGAAGTTGATGGTGAGCGCATCAAGGCTTCGCCCTTGGCTCGCCGTCTCGCCAAAGAATACGGCCTTGACCTCAAGACCATTCAGGGCACCGGCCCCGGCGGTCGCATCATCAAGGCCAACGTCGAAGAAGCCCGCAGCAAACAAGCTGCTGCTCCGGCCGCTGCAGCTGCTCCGGCTGCTGCTCCGGCCGCGCCTGCTGCTCCGGCTGCACCTGCCAAGCCGAGCGTGGTGCCCGAAGGCTCCACCATCACTCCGATGAGCCGCATGCGCCGCGCCATCTCGCGCGCCATGAGCGAGTCGAAGCCCGGTATCCCGCACATCTATGTCACGGCAGAGATCGACATGGAAGCCGCTATGAAGCTGCGCGAGCAGATCAACAGCAGCGGTGCTTCGCCCGTCAAGATCTCGGTCAACGACATGGTGGTGAAGGCGACCGCCAAGGCGCTGCAGAAGTTCCCGGCTATCAACAGCAGCTTCGCGATCGGCGAAGACGGCCAGCCCGCCATCATCACCCACTCGCAGATCAACGTCAGCGTTGCGGTTGCTACCGACAATGGCTTGGTTGCTGTAGTGGTTCGCGATACCGACAAGAAGAGCATCAGCGCTATCTCGAGCGAGATCCGCGAGCTGGCTGGTCGCTCGCGCGATGGCAAGACCAAGCCTTCGGATCTTGAGGGTGCCACCTTCCAGACCTCCAACTTGGGCATGTATGATGTGGTCGAATTCGCTTCGATCGTCTCGGTGCCCCAAGCTGGCTCGCTGGCGATCGGTGCCGTTCGCAAGGTTCCCGTTGTGCGCAACGACGAGATCGTGATCGGTCAGATCATGAATGTCACCATCAGCGTCGACCACCGTGTCGCCGATGGTGTGGTAGCAGCTCAGTTCTTGCAAGAGCTGACCCGCTTGCTCCAGAACCCGATGAGCCTCTTGGTCTAAATCGGGCCTGAAGCACATTGAGGGTGAGGCGGGGCTTGTCCCATCTCACCCTCGTTGTTTTTATGCTATAGTAGCGGGCAGCACAACTACCAAACTTCGTAAACCCCTGCAACGAATGGCTAGTTGTTGATATCCTCGATAGCTCTTACGCGGAAGCCAAGCATGGAAACCCTACCAGAACACGATCTACGCGATCTACTCGCAACCGCTGGCATTCAGAACCCATCCTCTTGTCGTCCGGCTGAAGGCGGCGCGGCTACTGCGATCTGGCGCGTCGAACACGATGGCCTGATCTCTGCGCTTCGCCTGTTTCGAGCCGATGAGCATCAAGTACAGCGCCGTGAGTTAGAAGCCATGCAGATCGCCTACCAACAAGAGCTTCCCGTGCCTGCGGTACGCGCAACTGGCATGTGGCGAGAGCGGCCCTTTTTACTGCTCGAATGGTGTGAAGGCCAGCCTGTTTGGCAGATCATGCAAGAACAGCCAGACAAGCTTGCCTCGCTCGCCTACGAGTTCGGGCGCTTTCTTGCCGAACTACACTTGCGCTGTCGCCAACCAGACGTCAAACAGCTCTCCCACGCTTGGATAGACTGGATTCCCAATCAAACCGGCCCTTTGCGTACGATTATCGAGCGCCTATCCCAAGCTCCTAGTTTGATCCATCTCGACTATCATCCCCTCAATGTGCTCAGCGATGGTCAACGAATCACGGCCCTCATCGATTGGACCAACGCTTATGTCGGCGATCCGCGCGTCGACATCGCCCGCAGCTATAGCATTTTGCGCGTTGAGCCGTTATTGCCCGAGCAAGAACCGCTCGAATTCACCCAGCTGCGCCGCACCTTTACGCGCAACTGGCTGCGCGGCTATCGTGCTGTGGCTGGCCCGCTTAATGATCTGGCCCCATTTCTGGCCTGGGCTGGTCACGCTCTCGTCTACGATCGACGCCAGCGTGTCGCCGATCCCAACTCGTGGTGGCAAGAATCAGATCTAGAGAAGATACGGCGTTGGACAGAGCGCTGGGAGAAACGCGCTTTGGCCCGTTATGCAAACTTGCTTTCAGAATAGTTATGCCAAATCCGTTTACAGACTTGCGCTCTTATAACGCAAAAAAAGGTCAAGCTCCACTCTGCCGAAAGCCAAAGATAAAGTAATCCATCGGATTTGGTATTAAACCGAGCGGAACCGCGTACCTATGCAATCGGAGGAACGCCTCTCGTGATAGATCAATTCGCACAAGAACAGCCTCAAACTCGTCCCCTCGTTAGTGTTCTCATGCCCATCGCTAACGATTATGAGACGGTTGTGCATGCGATCGGCTCCGTTTTAGATCAAGACTTCCCGCGCGATGATCTCGAATTGATCATTGTCAATCGTGGCTCGTTTGATGGTTCGCGCGACATTGCCATGCAATCGACCTACGATCGACGGGTGCGCTTGATCGACCAGCTCGAACGCAGTTACGATGCCGCAGTTGTGCTTGCCCTCCAACAGGCTCGCGGCTCGATCATAGTGCTGCTCGATGGTGGCACAGTGCTGCCTATGCGCGCCCTTGCCGCCTGTGTCGCAGCGCTCGAACAAAACGAAGCCGATATCGCCGTCGCGCCGGTTTACTACCGTGGCTCTGACCACTGGTCTCAGGCCGGAGCGCTGGTGACCAGTTATCTGATCGGTTCCCAAGCCCTTGCCTTCCGGCGCATGGTCTTCGAGCAAGCGATCGACGGCCAGAGCTTCATTCCGAGTCGTATTCTAGGCGGAAAGAGCGTGAGCCTGCCAGAGGAGATCGTCTTGACCCGTGTCGCTCCTGCTTCGGCCCGTCAGCTCTGCGCCCTCCACTTCGAGCGCGGCCAACTCGCCGGCCAAGCCCTGCGGTGTAACGCCCGTTCGGCGTCTTCGCTCGACCTGATCTCGGCCAGCGTTTTGCTGCTCAGCTTCAACACCCTGCTCTCTGTCGCTGTGCGCAAACTACGACCCTTGGCGGCCCGTGGTTGGGGTTGGTATCTGCTCTTTGTGCTGATCTTCGCGCTCGATGCCATCAACAGCCCGATCGCCACACATAAAACGGCTATGCGTCGCATCAACGCTATTCAGCCCGACGAGCTGCTGCCCTATATGCCCTTCGTTTTTACCCTAGCCTATCTGAGCCATGCCTGTGGTCTGCTCAGCGCTATCTTCAAAAAAACCTGATCGCCCAAACCTGTTGAGTGAGGTTTTGTGTACCAGCGCAAAATCTCACTCGACATGGCGTAAACGTCTCACCCTTCCATTCGGTCCTCACCGCGTCCGCCTACGGCTACAACATCGCCGCCCTTCCATCCGTACCATCAAGCGTTTCGTTGCGTGTCGCTGCGTGTCGCTGCATCTCATACCAAATCCGTTTAAAGACATGCATACTCGCACCAAAAGCGAGGGAAAGAACAATAGTCAAGTTCCACTCTGCCAAAGGCCAAATAGAATGTAATCAACTGGATTTGGTATGATTTGTTAGTAGAGCGTTTTGAGAGAGTACGATTCCTGCTCCCTTCTCCCGCGTTAGCGGGAGCTATGCATTAGCCAAAAGTCGTGTCGGCAGCCAAAGGCGATCGTTCGCATACCATCGCGGGATTATCCTTGAGAGCATACAACATCAACATTCACCCCCTCGCCCGCAGTGCGGGAGAGGGGGCCGGAGGGTGAGGGCAGATAACGCTGACCGTATGTCGATTTGTGGCTAATGTACAGATGCGGGAGAAGGGCTGGGGATGAGGGCCTGCTAGCCCACTTGATAGCCGAAGGCGGACGCGCTAGGGCACGAATGGAAGGAAGAGACCTCGCCGCTAGAGCGATGTGCTGCTCAAAATCGATCGAAGACAAACAAAGAGGTAGGTCGCTTTTAAAGCGCCTCCCTCTTTGCGTTTACATAATGCGATTTTTGGCTTAGCTATCGGCTGGCAGCACGAAGCTAAAGGTGCTACCCTTATTGAGCTCGCTGGTGAACCAGATATAGCCACCCAGCAGCTCGACCAAAGGCCGTACCAGCGAGAGACCCAAACCGGTGCCGCCCGCTTCGACCCGCAACGGGTTGTTGGTGCGATAGAAGCGCTCGAAGATACGGGTTTGGTCTTCCGGCGCGATACCCACACCGTTGTCGCTGATATCGATCTGCACATAGGTGCGCCCCGATACCAAGCGATCGCGTAGATCTCCGGTTAGCGACTCGTAGGGCTCGACATGGGCCGCGATATCGATCTTGCCGCCGCGCGGTGTGTACTTGATGGCGTTTTGCAAGAGGTTGTGCAAAATCTGTTGTAAACGGCGCGAGTCGGCGATAACCAAGGGCAGATCGGGCGGAACCTTGATGCCCAACGTATGGTTGCGGCTTTGGATCGAACTCTGCAGGTCGGTCACCACGCTACTGATCGTATCAGCCAAGTGCAGCGAACGCAGATCCAGCTCGACCGAATTCGTTTCGATCTTGGTGATGTCGAGCACGTCGTTGATGATCGAGATCATGCGCTCGGCGTTGTACGAGATCGTGTTGAGCGATTCGCGTTGGGTTTCGTTGACTGGCCCCAGACTACCTAGCGCTAGCAACTGCGTAAAGCCCTTGATCGAGGTCATCGGGGTGCGCAACTCGTGCGACATAGTGCCAATAAACTCGGTCTTGAGGCGGTCGGCCTCGATCTCGCGCGAGATATCGTGGAACAGCGCCAAGGCACCGATCAGCTCTTTGGTTTCCATTAATACTGGGCTGAGCGTGACGCTGACCGTGCGCTGTCCGAGCGGAATGGTTGCTTGGAATGTGCGCGGTGCTTCGTTGCTGTTGATCGGGTGTTGCAGCAGATCTTTGAGCGGTAGCTCGCGGATACGTTTGCCGGCCAACTCTTCCAAGAGCGTGTGCATGTTCGAGAGCAAAAGCTCTTCGGTGTTGCGCTGCAAAATGTTCGCTGCGGCAGGGTTGACCGAAAGCACATTGCCTTCTAAGTCACACACCAACACGCCGTCGGCGAGACTTTGCAAGATAGCCAGGTTCTGGCCCGATTCGCGGCGTAGCCGCTGTACAAGGTCGGCACGGCGCTCCATCTCGCTGACGATATCGCTATAGAGGTGCGCATTGTGAACACCGACCGCGATCTCGCCCGCTGCGGCGATCAAGAGGCGCAGGTGATCTTCGTTGAAGATGCCCGGCTCGGGGTGCGAAAGAGTGATCACACCCATGATCTCGTGCTGGGCGATCAGCGGTACCGCGATTAGGGCGCCCTTGCGGCGGCGCGAGGCTTGGCCGCTCGGCAGCGAGACCCAGCGCTCGTCGAGCCGCACGTCTGGCACAAGGGCCGGACGCTTGTGCTGGGCTACCCAACCGGCGATACCACGCCCCGAGGGGAAGCGCGTGAAGCCGACATCGATCTGCTCGCCCAAAACGGCGCGCGTCACCAGATGGCCTGTATCTTGTTCGAGCAGCATCACCGAGCCATGTTGGGCATTGGTGAGGCGTGCCAGCGCTTCAAGCGAGTTGTGTAGCAGTTGATCGAGATCGAGCGTACTGCTGACTTCGTTGGCGATTTCGTTCAAGATGCTCAGGCGGTCGCGTTCGGCTTGCAGCTCGCGGGTACGGCGTTCCACTACCACTTCAAGCTCGGCGTTGAAACGGCGAATCTGTTCGTACAGACGGGCGTTTTCTAGAGCGATGGCAGCTTGGTTGACGATTGCGCGTGCCAGATTGACTTGTTGGCGAGTGAGCAAATCGGGATTGTGGTCTTGTAAGATCACTACGCCCGTGGTTTGTTCTTTCACCAGCAAGGGCAGAATCGCGATGCTACAACCCTGTTGATACCAGTTACTCTGTTCGCTCGGGTTTGGCTCGATCTCGTAGCTCATCAGCCCTGTTCGATAGGTACGTGCGACGAGGTCTTGTGCAAACTCTTCTGAGGTGAGGTCGATGATACAATTGACAAGATCTTCGTTGCCACACACCTGAGCGCAGCGTAGTTTATCGTCTTGCTCGTTGAGCCAGATCGAAATATGCGAAGTACCGATCAGTTCGATCAGCTTTTCGCCTACAAGCTTTAAGAGTTGTGCTACATCGAGGCTGGCTGAGAGTTGTTGAGAGACTTCGTTGAGGGCCGAGAGCTGCAGCGCCGCTTTGTCGGCTTCTTCGGTCGCCATCGCTAAGCTTTCGGCGAGGAAGTCGGCTTGCGCGATGCTTTCTTGGGTCAGGCGGGTAATCAGGATCTCTGAGGCATCGTCGAGTTGATCGAACAGTGCTAAGGCTTCGTTCAGTCCAAACGATTGTTCAGCTATCAGATCGCGGATGATCCGCCGCATACGGAAGCATAGCTGAATCGTATTGGTCAGAGTGGTGCTGTGATCGAAGCCTCGTTCAAGCTGATGTAACTGCTGGGTGAGCGCTGAGAGATTGTGCTCGCTTGCGGCAATAAGACCCGCATACACCACAGGCAGATTGTGCGAGAGATAGTGCTCTTGAGAGCTGAGTTGTTGCTCTTCAGCAACAGACATACCAACGGGCACAAGAGCTGATGTACACCGTTCAAGTACTTGAGACTCAAGAGCTTGTAGCCATTGGGATAGTGATGTATGCATGTCTGGCTGTCTCGCGGATCTATCGATTGAAATGAATAATCCAGGTTATGGGCGCACCACCAACACTGTTACATCGTCGTTGGTTTTGCCATATAGCTCAAGTGTTGTATCAGCGATGACCTGTGGTGCAAGGTGGAGATTGATTTTCCCCTCTATGCTCCATCGGTTTGAAACACCGTCACTATATAGAACGAAGGTATCACCCGGATCATACACATAGGTAAGTTCGAGTAATGAAGTTGGTAGGCGTGCCCCTAAAATGCCATTTTTAGAAATCGGTCTGATTTGATGTGCACTTTGCGCGTAGATACCGATGTTGCCTACACCGATGTACCAAGCTTTGCGGGCTTGAGTATCGAGGCGTAACATACCAATAACAGCACCCCGCGTCGAATGGAGCGCTGTGTGTGCACGTCGTAAAATGCTGCTGAGTGGTTCTTCGGAATGCTCTCGAAGGACTGAGGCGGCCAATTGAGCTGCACGAGCTGCTTCTGCGCCCCCACCTAAGCCATCGATGACGGATGCGAGAACGACGCCTTGGGGGTTCTCGATGAGCACGTACGTGTCGCCACACACCGTCTGCCCATTCTTTGCACGGCAGACCGCGCCCCACGATACTGCGCTCATAGAAAACGTCCTTTCACATCACGACCGAGCGGCACCCATTTCACTGCACGTACGTACGTACCAACACCAACACTTGATTCGATTGTCAAAATATCCATAAGACGGTTCACACCTGGTAAGCCAGCTCCCAGCGTTTGAGCGGTACTATATCCATCGCGCATGGCTAAGTCGATGTTGGGAATACCCGGCCCTTTGTCGCGGGTTGCGATGGCTATGCCTTGGCGTACTCCATTAGAAAGCGATTCAAGTAAGAGGTCTCCGCCACCAGCGTGAGCGAGCAGGTTTCGTGCTAGCTCTAAGATGACGATTTCAATACGTGTGCGATCAATTTCGTTAAAGCCAAGAGTTGATGCCATCTGACGGCCTCGCCCGGTAGCAACATAGACATCAACTTCACGCCTGATTGTACAGGTGACGGGTTGCATAGATGGGCATACCCTTATGAAACAAGGCTGTAGACACAACCAAAAACATTCCAAACTATGTCGCTTACTGGTCTGGGAACGTTGAAACCGATGACAACGCTCGACTGTGTCATTATTATAACACGCGCCTATACGAAAATATATCTATCTCGTTCTGAGTTCTATAGTACTTTGGTTTATTGCCCTTTAGACCATGGGTTCTTAGCGATCCAAAGAGCATAATTTATAAACTGTTACGCCAGTTAGCCCAGCGGTGGCGCAGTTGTTGAGGTGTCCAGCGTGCAGGTAAATATTTGCCTTCGTTGGTTAAGACAACCGATCGTACTCCCTGCGGCACACTTCCGTAGGAACGTTCCACCAAACGATCGAGAGCCACTATATACACCAAAATTGCAACAACCTTCCCATACGGCACCGAGAGACCGTCGTAACCGAGCCACAGTGTGTCCATAACTTCGTATCTCGTTCAATGGTAGCATACGACAAGCGCGAAAACGAAACATAGCAAAAGATGCAGAAGACCCCCAATAGGTCGGGGGCCTCGTTTTGTTTGCTCCGCAAGAAATCTCCCTACGGCTATGTGCCTAGCGCGACTCGTTACCGAAGATGACGCCCAGGCTGCGTGCCGAACGAACAAGGTCGCTGTGCGGGCGTACGGTTTTGAGGTGACCACAGGCTTCGACTAAAGGAACTGTGGTGATCTCTTGGGCCTGCAGCGAAACCATTTCGCCGAATACTTCGTTAACAATTGCGTTGACAGCGGCCGCGCCGAAGCGGGTCGCCAAGATGCGATCATAGGGGGTCGGCTGACCACCACGCTGGATATGGCCCAAAACTACAACACGTACATCCTTGCCGGTTCGTTCTTCGATCTGTTGACCGACGTAGTGGCCGATACCGCCGAGGCGACCTTCGGAGATATAGAAGGCATCGCCGCCTCGTGGCAGGGCGCCTTCAGCGACAACCACAATACTAAATTTGCTGCCTTGGTTTTCACGCTCGATGATCTTATCGGCGATCAACTGAATATCAAAGGGAATCTCTGGGATTAAGATACAGTCTGCGCCGCCCGCGATACCGGAGTGCAGGGCGATCCAACCAGCGTGGCGTCCCATTACTTCCAGAACCATAACGCGGTTGTGGCTGGCAGCTGTAGTATGCAAGCGGTCGATAGCGTCGGTTGCGACGTTCAAGGCGGTGTCGAAGCCGAAGGTGCGATCGGTGCCGGCTAGGTCGTTATCGATCGTCTTGGGAACACCTACGATCGGAGCGCCGAGCTTGGAGAGTTCGAGCGAGATGGCTTGGGTGCCTTCGCCTCCGATGGTGATCAGACCTTGCAGTTCGAGGCGTTTGATCGAGTTGACGGCTTCAACATAGGGATCGTTATCTGGGTCTACGCGGTTGCGTGGCCCGAAGTGGCCCTTATTGGTGGTGCCGAGAATGGTGCCGCCCATAGGCAGCAAGCCGCGCACATCTTCCGGGTGCAGCACTCGGTATGAACACTCGCCCAATAAGCCTTCAAAACCTCCTTCGAAGCCGAGCACTTCGAGGCCATGATGGTGTGCGGCTTTAACCACGGCCCGAATAACGGCGTTAAGGCCCGGTGCGTCGCCTCCACTGGTTAATACTCCGATGCGGCGACCTCTCAGATTTGCCATGTTATCCTCCCGAGGAGTTTGCTTTTTTACGAGAACGCATGCTGTATTTTATTGTTTGTATAAAGGGGATAAATAAAGAGAGCACGCGCACTTTTCAGACAGATTTGTCTCAGTCCTTGAGACACCATGCGCAACGGTGATCATGTGGCTTGATTATACACGAAACTGCAAACCGATCGTAGCATATTTGTTGGAAGATGCCCAACAATTTATTGACGAATTGAGCATGTCAAAAGCATAGATCGTTTGGTGTTAGTTGGATCGGGGCGCTTTATTGAGGGAACGCATGGCGGCAGCTTTATACAGCGCCTATTCTAAGCAAGTTGCTGTCGTCTAGGCAATTTTCTTGCCAAGAGTTCGCTAGGGCGTCGGACAGACTGCTTGCGTTCCTGCTGCTTGTTCAAGTATGTATCCTTATATTACATGAAACGAGCGATGAGGCAATATTGTTGGTTTTTGTGCGTTGCGAATGTGCAGATCTTTAGGGGATGCGGCATAGGCTGCAATACAAGTTGGCTGGGAGGATGGGCATTTGATAGCCGTAGGCGGACGCGCTAGAAGCCTTTTTGGAGGGAAAGGATCGTTCCGCCAGAGCGAGATGAATATCCAACAGGTAACAGATAGTTCTAGGCTCTTACAGCGGAGGAGGGAATCGCGCAATCTGATGCGTTAGATGGCGTATCCCTGCTCTTTCATTTGAATGAGCGCTCTTTTGGAAACTCTACGGTATCATTTGTGCTGAGTACGGTGCTAGAGGCATTTGCTCTCAACCAGAGGGCAAAACAGCACCGAGGTCACTCGAGCAGATGTTTAAACGAGCCGCAAGGGCGAGGCAAAGGAGCAAGGTATGCAGCGTATTGGCATTGTCGATGTTGGGTCAAATACCGCTCGTCTGATCATTATGGAATTTCAACCCTTCCACTCGTTTCGTCTGGTAGATGAGGTGAGCGAACGGCTTCGCTTGATCGAAGGGATCGATCGCGATGGGATGTTGCAAGAAAAGCCCATGCAACGTGCGATAGAGACCATCACGATGTTTACTGAGCTCTGCCGCGCTATGGGCATCGAGACTGTGATCGGTGTGGCGACCAGTGCGGTGCGTGATGCTCGCAATCAGGCGGCCTTTCTAGAACGGGTTGAACAGGCGTCGGGCCTGCGTTTGCGCGTGTTGAGCGGCGAAGAGGAAGCCTATTATGGCTGTATCGGCGTCGCCAACTCGCTCTATATCAACGATGCGGTCGTGGTCGATATCGGCGGTGGCAGCGCTGAGGTGAGCCAGCTTAAAGATCGTTTGGCGGTGCGCTCGGTCTCGATTCCGGCTGGTATTGTACGCTTTAGCGAGCGTTATGTGCGCTCAGATCCGATCAGCAATCAGCATTTTCGTGCTCTCGAGGCGGGCGCGCGCGAAGCCTTTGAAACGCTCGATTGGCTGCCCAATAGTGCCGAGACCTTGGTTGCAGTGGGTGGCACTGCCCGTAGTTTGGCTCGTATGCATCAGAAATTGGTGAACTACCCGATCGATCATGTGCACGCCTATAGCTTGAAGCCACGAGACTTAGAGCGCTTGATCGAAATGTTGCGCGGCCTGAATCAGCGCGAGCGAGAACATGTGCCGGGTTTAAACGCCAATCGAGCCGATGTGATTCTGGCGGGCGCAGTGCTCTTTCAGCAGTTGATGAAGATCGGCGGCTTTCGCGAGATGCTGGTGAGCGGGCAAGGCCTGCGCGAGGGCATCTTCTACGAGCACTTTCTCAAACAGCAGCAGCCGCCTTTACTGGCCGATGTGCAGGCCTTAAATATCGAAAACCTCTTTCATCGCTATGTCTTCGATGAGGTACATGCCAAAAAGGTGCGCGATCTGAGCCAGCAGCTCTTCGATCAGCTTGTGCCGCTGCACGGTTATGGTGCTTGGGAGCGTAAATTGCTGACCTATAGTGCGCTCTTGCACGATATCGGCATTGCGATCGATTATTACGATCACCACAAACATTCGGCCTATTTGGTGCTGAATTCTGCTTTGGGTGGCTTTAGCCATCGCGAGATTGTGCTGATGATGTTGCTGACGCGCTACCATCGCAAGGGTGATGTGAGTCTCGAGCCCTTTACGCCCGTGCTTGAGGAGGACGATAAGCTGCGGGTCGAGCGTCTATCATCGCTGTTGCGCTTAGCCGAGAATCTTGAGCGCAGTAAAACGCAGGTTGTCGAGGCCATCGAGGTGAAGATCAAGGCTAATAAGGTGAACGCGCTGGTACGCGCCAAACGAGATGCAACGGTCGAGGTGTGGAATACCAATCGGCGCAGCGGTCTGTTTAAAAAGGCCTTTGGGCGTGCGATTGAGTTTAGCCTCGTTTCGTAAATGAGAACAAGGCAGACGATCCAAACAGTATAGGTGGATGTACTAGTATTCGAACCGTTTACAGACTCGTTTGCTGGTAGCGTAGGAAAACGAGGGAAGTTAACAAACACAGCGAGATTTCGTCACTGCTACGAAATCTCGCTGTGTTTTTGTTATAGACGCGGTCGGAAGTGTTTAGGGATGATGATTCTCTAAACTAGGCTGTTGTTGCCGAACGATGATGCTGTTGAGCACTTGTTCGATCTGGGCAAGGTTAAAAGGTTTCTGCATATAGCCATCGGCCATAAAAGGTGGTGTCGATGCCCCCAATCGTGACACTCCTGCGCTCACTAAGATAATGGCTGTGCTTGCGATTTCGGGTGTATTGCGGATGGTTTTTAGTAGGTCGTAGCCATTCATTTCTGGCATCATGATATCGGTAATGATGATGTGAGGGTGATGAAGTTGTGCGATAGTGAATGCATCTTTCCCATTCGTAGCACGTAAGGTTGTATGCCCACACTCTTCTAGCAGTTCGCTGAGAAGCTCAAGAATAGGAATGTCATCATCAACTACAAGGACTGTTGCCATAAATGCCTCGAAAACATGCAATCAAAAGATGCGATTGCTCATGTCAGACGATTGGCCCCTCTATGCCGAGCACGTGAGACCTGTACGAGTAACTAGCCATGATCGACTTCGCACTCCAATGAGTAGCGCTGTCTTGGCTGATATTGAATGAGGTGATAAGGGTTATGAACATGGTATCGGTTCTAAATTGTTGAAAATAGGTATAGCAACAACTATACCAACAGGGAATAGCTCTGAGTAAAGAAGCACTTCCCTGTTGGTATTTTGTTATCTCTGCGATGGAGAGATGCGTTTGTTAGCGAAATTGAGGCGCGCCGATCTGGGCCAAGCATTGTGCTTGGGGGTAGCTGTATGGATCGGCCAGAAACGATTTGACAATGCTTGCCGGGCAGGCGCTGCTTGAGATTGCGGCGTGGCCGCTGTTAGGGAAGGTGTAAACATAACTCGGGCTGGTGTTGCCGCCGGTCGCCTCGCCCCAAGCTGGCGGCGTGATCGGATCGAAGGCGCCTGCCAGAATTAACGTTGGAATCTCGCTCACCACAGGCTCGTTCTCGCGTGGATCGACCTCGCGCACGCCCCACTGCTGGCAAAACTCGAAGATCAGCGGAGTATTCTCAAAGATGCCCTCGAAGTAGCGTTGCAGATGCGGGTAGGCGCTGGTCGTTTCGGCCACGCTCTCGGGGGTGGCGAAGGCGATCTCTTCGTTGCACTGCACCGAGAAGTACATACCGTGGCTGAAGTTGCTGTTGCCCGTGAGGCGTTTGGCTTCGAGACGGGCCAGCTCGCTGTAGTTGCCCTTGCTGGTATCGCTGATCAGTTTGGGCAGGTTGGGCAGCTCGCTGGTCGAATAGAGCGTGCGATAGAGCAGTGCGATCATGCCGCTGCCATCGACAACGATCGGCACCTTCTGTTTGCTGGTGGGGTGGGTGACCTGCAGCGTGATGGCTTTCTGATCGAGCCGTTCGACCAGCTTGTAGAAGGTCTCTTCAAGGTTGGGGTAGGCCCGCGCGCAACTACGCGAGGCTGCACAGCTCTCGAACAGCTTTTGGAAGACCCGTTGGGTGTTGGCTGGCATGTCGGTATGCAGATTGACCTGAGGCGGGTAGGTCGAGTCGAGAATCACGCTGCGCAGCCCTTCGGGGTGGTCGCGCATCAGGGTCAGGGCCAAGCGTGTGCCGTAGGAGATGCCGAAGACGTTCCAGCTCGAATAGCCGAGCGCTTGGCGCAGCATGGCTAGGTCGGCGGCGCTCTGGGCGCTAGTGTAGGCCGTTAGATCGATGCCTTGGGCCATTAAGCGCTCGCGGCAGCGCAGCATAGCATCCATTTCGCTGCGCACCTTCTCCTCGCGTGTTACCGGGCGGGTCAGCAGTTCAATATCGATGGCTTGGGTCTCGGGGCAGGCCAAGGAGGGCTGCGAAAAACCGGTGCCGCGTTGGTCGATCACAACGAAGTCGCGGTTGGCTACAAACGAGGCCCAGCCCTTGGCGAAGCTGACCGTGCTGAGCAGCGCTCCGCTGCCCGGCCCGCCCGAGAGGTAGAGCAGCGGTTCGGCCTGCGGTTTGGTGCGCGCTGGCACGATCGCCACCGAGAGGCGGATCAGCGGGCCGTCGGCTTTGCTGTGATCTTCGGGAACATACAGCCAACCGCAGCGCGCCTTCAAATCGCGTGGCACCGAAAAAGGACAGTTTGCGTCGAGCCACGATCCGGCTTGAGGTGCCGCTTGGCTTGACGACGCGCTGAATAGGCTACCACACAACATAAGCACAAGGAGCAGACTGATCAAATGTGATCGGCGCATAGAGACCTCTTTCGCTACGTTGCTTTCTCTTGGGGCCGTATTGTACCGCTTTTCGCTTGGAAATAGTTTGGTACGTGCCCCATGCTAGAATGCAAGCACCTCGTAGTGAGCACCACTTTTTAACCTGATTTCTTCCAAAACACCCTCATTTTGGCAAACAATTTGAGACGGTCGGCAAACAATTTGAGACAACTACCAAGCTACGTTCGATACCTGTTTCCGGACCAAGTTTTTTTGCCTGACAGCTCGCTCCGCGATTCTAAAGCCCAAAACTCAACCTCATCCTTTTAACACAATTTAAACATCTGCTATTTTGGCCCTTCCGATCTGTGAGGTGGCAGAGCTTTGGCGTAAGTTGCGTAGATTCTGAACCCGGCTGGTGTTAGGCTCAAAGAGGGTTGAGAAATGATTAAATCTCAATCCCGCTGCCAAAGCAGCTTGCTTAACAGAAAGGGTTCTGTATGCGTTATAGCCTATCCCGTAAACTGTTCGTTGCCATTACCATAGTCAGTTTCCTGGCTCTTGGTACACTTCTTCTTCTGCCTTCGATGAGCTATGCCGCAGTTAGCGCGCAAGCATCAACCTATTTCGTGAGTCCTAATGGAAGTGATAGCAATGATGGGCGTTCGGAAGGCAGCGCATTGAAGACTATTCAAAAGGCTTTAAATCTAGCCCAACCTGGCGATACAGTTCGTTTGCTGCCTGGCACCTACAATCAAGACATCGTTTCGGTTCGTAACGGCACTTCGTCGGCCCCGATTACCATCACTGGGCCTGCCAATGCGATTGTAAAGGGTGGCAGTAACGGTCGTATCGTGCAAGTGCATCACGACTACTTGATTTTCGACGGGTTTACCATCGATGGACAAAATGGCTCGACCTACCGTGGTCGTTTGATCTATGTACTGGGCACAGAGCCGCGCGATGGTGTAACCGGTCTAAAAATCCGCAATATGAAGCTGACTAACGCTGGTGGAGAATGTGTGCGCTTGCGCTACTTCGTTCAGCAGAGCGAGATCAGCAATAACACCATCGGCCCGTGTGGGCGCGATGACTACCCCAACGGCAACTGGGCCGGTGGCGGTAAAAACGGCGAGGGTATTTATATCGGCACGGCGCCTGAACAGCGCGGTGACGGCAAAAACCCGACCACTGACCCCGATCAGTCGAACGACAACTGGATCCATCACAACACCTTCGACACCCAAGGCAACGAGTGTGTCGATATTAAAGAGGGTGCCAGTGGTAATATTGTCGAATACAACAGCTGTACGGGTCAAAAAGACGAGAATTCGGCCGGTTTCGACTCGCGCGGTAACGGCAATATCTTCCGCTACAACGAGAGCTTCAATAACCTCGGCTCGGGCATTCGCCTCGGTGGCGATACCAAAAACGACGGTATTTCCAATGACGTTTATGGAAATACGCTGCGCAACAACAAACAAGGTGGTATCAAGTTCCAAGTTGCGCCCCAAGGTCTCGTCTGTGGCAACATTATGAGTGGCAACGGTGTCGGCGACTCGGTTGGATCGGCAGGCTCTTCTTTCAAGCCAAGCCAACCATGTCCATCGAACATCCCCGTGCAAGAGAGCGCAACTGCGACCAAGACCGTCCAGTCCAGCCCGACTGCAACCCAGACCACTCAACCCAGTGCGACTGCAACCAAGACAGCTCAGCCTAGCGCAACTGCGACCAAGCCCGTCCAGCCCAGCGCGACCGCAACCAAGCCTGTCGAAGCTAGCGCGACTGCGACCAAGACCGTCCAGCCGAACAAGCCCGCTCAGCCGAGTGTCACAAGCACTCCGACGAGCCAGCCCAGCGAGCCGAACGAGCCTGATCCCGAAGATCCGCCTTTGACCGAGACGCCAGATGAGGATAATGAGGAGAGCTCACCGACGCTTGAACCGACCGAGCAGCCCGACCAAGAGGACCCAGCTCCAAGCCCGAGCGAACCAACCGTCCCTCAGCAAAAGGTCGTGATCTACCTGCCGCACGTCGCGAACTAAGCTCTGGTAGCAGATCAGTTTCAACAACACTCTTTTGAAGCCCTAAAGGATCGAAAGAGAGAATAGCTCTTCAATATGCCGCAAGTTCTTTCAACGAACTTGCGGCATTGCGCATGCAGCAGCCAGGTATCAACTCCGTATGATGCCTTCAACCCTTTGGCGGCCAAGTCCCTTCCTCAAGGTAAGTCTTAACCGCGTCCGCCTATGGCTATCAACAGCACGCCCGTAGCAACAGGCTGCTAGCTGTGTGTGTTGAAGCCGCCCCCAAACCTGAGGAGGGATATTGTTTGAAACAGGCCGTTGAGATAAAAACCACGCTGCCGCGAGCCAAAGAGAGCGAACTCGCTCTCAACAAGTGCATCAACTATCGAAACGCTTGTAGCGATACCAGTAGCGGTAGGCTTCTTGGAAATTGAGCTTCTGGTACAGACGCAAGGCCGATGCGTTATCGGCCACCACTTGGAGATAGGCATACTTGCCGCCCCGCTGGCGAGCCCAATCCATCATGCCGTTCAACAATTGACCAGCATAACCCTTGCCACGCCACTCGGGCGCGGTCAGAATGTTGAACAGCCCGAAGTAGTCGCCCTCGAGCACACCCACTCCACAGGCATAGACCCGCTCATCATCGCGCAACACGAACTGGCGGCGCTGGCTAACGATTTGGGCCAAGATCGCCTGTTGTTTGCGCTCTTGCTCGATCGACGAGCCGTAAAGCTTGCTATAGAGCTGCATCCACTCATCAAGCGGCAGATCGCTCTGAAGCCGTAAGCCGTCGCTGGCCTCCCAGCGTACCGTATCGAGCGGGTGGGTCATCACATAGGTCTCGTCCATGCGATCGTAACCGCGCTCGATCAGCAGCTCTTCCAGACCAGCTGGAGTCGAGAAGGTAGGCAATCGAAAGACCACCATCTGCTTGCGCTCGCGATACAAGCGCTCGCAGAATTCGATCTTCTGCTCGAGAGGCTGATGCGAGCTGTAGAGCGGCGTTACTGAGTTGGCCCGCTTGGTATACCCGTTTGCAAAGCGAATAACCCAGCCATCTAAGAGCATTTGTTGAATGGCTGGCCACGAATTTAATGAGGCTTCTTCGAGATTTTGGAGTTGCATAGCAAAGTTCTTGTCATCTTGCAGAGAAGAAAATTCTGTGACATAATTCACGGATACGATACCGATGTCATAGAATTGTGGAAGAATATCATAATGCGTCAGCGTCTGCCACTTTTCGGCTGGCTTGTCTTGGCCGTTAATATAATTGTGATTCTTTGGGGCGCATATGTCCGTGCAACAGGCTCGGGTGCTGGCTGCGGCAGCCATTGGCCCCTCTGTAACGGCGACGTTATTCCTCGCTCCCCCGTTGAAGAGACCGTTATCGAATTTGTCCACCGTATCACCAGCGGCGTCGCCCTAATGATGGTGGTTGGGCATTTCTTTTGGATACGGCGAGTCTTTCCCAAAGGGCATCGTACACGCTGGGCGGTCACGGCGTCGCTTATTTTTATGATTATCGAGGCCTTGATCGGTGCTGGCCTTGTACTGTTTGAACTGGTTGGCAACAATACTTCTCTGACCCGTGCCCTGATTTTGGCCCTTCACTTAATGAACACCTTCCTGTTGCTAGGGTCTATCACACTTGCGGCTTGGTGGTCTGGCGGCGCGCCTACCATCCATATTCGCGGTCATGGTATGCAGGGCGGTATGATGTTTGTGTGTCTGATAGCGGTTATTCTGCTCGGTATGAGTGGTACCATCACTGCTCTGGGCGATACGCTCTTTCCGCACGATAGCTTTACGACTGGTATTTTCCATGACTTCAGACCGGATAGCCATGTGATCGCCCGCGCACGTTTTGTTCACCCTATGTTGGCCGCTGTTATCGGCATGACGGTTATGTTGACGGCGGCTTATGTGCGTGGTATCAGCAAAGATGCTGGGGTACGACGCTGGAGCTATATCGTCACTGGAATGGTGCTGTTACAAGGTATGGCTGGCGGTGTAACTATCCTCTTGTTGGCCCCAGTCACCATGCAGATCATTCACCTCTTCTTGGCCGACAGCCTGTGGATCACCATGGTGATGTTTGCAGCCCACGTTTTGGCGCAGCCGGTTCTCCAAACCCAAGTGTACCCTGCAAGCCAAGCGGTCTTGGCTGAAACTGCTCCCAAGCGCTTTGCGAAAGAACAGTCGCAGCAGAACAAGCCAGTCGACGCGCTTTGACCCTTAATTATATTTATTGAGTGAGATTTCGCGCGACAGAGCGAAATCTCACTCAACTTTCTCCCCTCTTTGTTGTTTCCCCACCTTGCCAGCATGCAGGTCTTTGTTTGCATTGCGAATACGAGCAAAGTTGCAATTAAACTGTACCTCTCTTGTTACGGAATAGTTATCAATAAACCCCTCGTAAACTTGTACAGTACATATGCGGAGCTGCTGAAAAGGCAGATCAGCTTCGGTATACCTCGTACATCCTAGAAAGGTTTGATAATGGCTTCCCGTCAGGAAGAGATTACCCTTGTGCTTGATCGATTGATAGCAAATGCCGGGGCGGATGTCTCTGGCGCTGCAGCAGTTGGTATAGATGGAATAGTCTTGGTATCTCGTATGGGAAGTGATGTGAATGTTGATCGAGTTGGAGCAGTGGCAGCAACTATGATTGGCGTGACACATCGTGTTTCTGGCGAATTGCGAATCGGCTTGCCAGAAGAGACTATTATCAAAGCACATGAAGGCCTTTTTATGGTTTTACCAGCAGGCAATCAGAGCTTGCTAGCTGTGAACTTGCGGTCAGGCGCCAATTTAGGTATGGTTCGCCTCGAAGCGCATGAAGCGGCTGAAGCGATTCGTCATACACTTTGATCGAGTGTGTCCTCTTGTTTAAGCCCTCATATTCTCGACGTCGACTTCCTGTACGATAACAGGTTCTCTAGCTCCCTAAGCCGAGCGCTTTGTGCCTGCTAGGAATATGCCTTGTTTAGTCAATGGTCATGATGGAATACAGCTATCCGGTCAGTCGGCTGTGGAATGTTGGAATATTGTGGGTGTGCCTGCTAAATGTAGGCGCTTGGTTGCATCTAAAACATAAGGTGTGATGTAATTATATAGATCGTCTCGCATTTGGCGGCTTTTTAGGGAGAAACACCCATGCAGGCGTTGAAAATCGTTATAACTGGTGCGTATGCAGCAGGAAAGACACATTTTATTCGCACGATAAGCGAAATCGATCCGGTATCTACTGAATATGATGTCAGTGATCCTACAGAGCGTGAATTGAAGCATGAGACAACGGTAGCACTTGATTTTGGAACCATTTCTATTAATGAAGAGGTTGTGCTGTATCTTTTTGGTACTCCAGGTCAAGAACGTTTTGATTTCATGTGGGAACATTTGAGCATTGGCTGTCTTGGGTATGTGGTGCTTGTCGATAGCTGTCGTCCAGCTCACTTTGCCGAGACCCAGCGTTTGATGGAACGTTTTGCTCAGATCACAGATGCGCCCTTTGTTGTGGCTGCTAACAAACAAGATGATCCGGCCTCTTTGCCATTGAGATACATTCGCAATCGTCTCCAGCTACCCAATGAGATACCATTGCTACCTTGTGTTGCGACCGATCGCGATAGTGTCAAAGCTGTGTTATTGGCATTGTTAGAGCATATTGATCAACTGGCTCAACAGGCCTAACCTCTGTAGCCCTAACGAAAGAGGCCCATGGAAGCGGATATAAGCCTTATCCGCTTCTATCGATTTGCCCTTTTTCGGCTTCCTCGTAAATGATAGTGCTTGTGTACGAGCGCTTGGGACTGAGAGTTCGCCTTTTATGACAGCCCACAGCGCTTTGCCTCTCTTGTCTCCAGTTTGGCATGTTCTCGAACATAGATGGAGATAAAACGCCAAGAAGTTTCCCTCATTTTATTTATCGCTCTTCATTTCTTATAAATTCTGCTTGCTGGTTGTATGTTTTTGACCTTTGCTCGAGTGGAACATGACTATTGTTGCTTGTGTAAGATTTCACGCAATCGGACGAAATCTCGCACAATCCTTTCTTCGGTTTTCTTTCGTTTTTAAGTATTGCGAAAGCGTAAGTCGTTAATGATGCTTTGTGTTAGATTGAGAATTCGTTTTGTTTGCATGTTGGCGAAATGAAACTGCTCTTCGTTATTGTTTTCTTTGTTTCCGATCGATCTTCCATTGAGCACACTGTTGCTACAAACAGCGCTGTGTAAACGAATTTCATGGCAAATTGTAATTTAATAAAGAACATAGAAGCGAATATATTAAAATTGCTTGATCTAGACTTGTATTTTGCGGGATCGCTTCTAGCGAAAAGTTAAATAGATCTGGGACGGATTTTATATAATGTGATTTTTGAAATAAATATGCTCGCTAGAGCTCGTTTACATTATGATGCTTCGGGAGTTGATATACATATTTGTTATTCTTTTACGAATAATTATTTATTGCTTGAGAATAAGCCCTCTTTACTGCTTATTTGTATCCAATTTCTACTTCGTATGGAAGAATATATTTGATGGTATTTTTGTTATTTGAAAAATATTGGATTTTGTGTTATGTTTGAATTGATATACGAAGTCTCCTAATATCCCGATATTCCACAAGATTCAATATTATTATACATATCTAATAATTGTTATTTTGATAATTTGTGCAAAATGCACATATATAGGAGTTTCCTCCTATCTTGAGGCTATAAATTCGTGGGTGAATACTCCTAGAGAAATATAGCAAATAATGCGATGTGCATAAGAGAAAGAGAGACTATTATATTAAATGCATTCAGTTGCTGGGTTTTCGTTTATTTCTGGCTTTTTCTTAGTTTTTAACAAAATAATCGCATTATTTGAATTTTTCATAAAATAAAGGGAGGTATTGTTCGTGTTATCTTATAAGGAGGATTTATTGTGAAGATTAAAATCTCGCGAACGTATTTCGGCGCACGATCTTTTACGCGTTCTAGCTACGAAATGGGGCAAAATTTCGGACGCGTCCGTTTGATGCCTCAGGAAGCCGCAACTCGCCGCGAGTTGTCGCGATGGCATCGACGGGAACGAATGGCAACAAGCTTGATGATGCAGATTGAGGCGGATCGTAGTCTTTCTTCGGATGGTAACGACACCAACGCTGCTTCGGCAGTATCTATGGAATTCTAGTGCGGAGGGGACGAGATCGAAGGGCCTAACGGCTCTGAGCTGGCTGATCGAATGACTATTCGAGCGTTACATTGGGCTACCATATTACCCTATCTTGTAGCAGGGACTGGGCGATATGTTTGAAACGAAGATGTTTTCGCTGATGTGTCGTTCTAGCCAACAAGATCTCGAATAACCCTGGTGAATTTAGTAGAAGTTGTAGAGCGAGAGCGAGGTAAAAACCTCGCTCTTTTTGTTGGCTAAAATAACATTGCTTTTGGGGCACTGTTTAGTGCTCTGTTATCCTTTTGGAATGATAGCTAATTCGATGACGTTTTTTGGCCTTCGGCAGAGTGGAGCTTAACCATCTCTTTCTTCGGTTTTGTTTTCTGCGTTATACCAAATCCGGTTGATTAGGTTCTCTTTGGCCTTCAGCAGAGCGGAACGTGACTCTTTCCTTTTCCCAGCTTTTCGTTTTTTTTGAGCGAAGAGCATGCACGTCTTTAAACGGATTTGGTATGATCTGAAGTGCGTTGTATGCTTGGTTTTTGAGAGCGGCGTCGCTGCACAGATAGCACACTCTTTTGTTGGGCGGGATGTTGGTAGCCGAAGGCGGACGCGCCAAGGAGCGCATGGAGGGAAGGGACTAGACCGCCAGAGCGCTAAAGGCATGAAGCGTGAGGAGATAATTGTGGGCTACTTAAACAAGCTGGCCGACCTGAGCTTGTTTAAGTAGCCCGTGTTGGGAGTCGATAGGCTCTAAAAGCCTCGGCTTAGCGAGCAGGGATCTCTGGGTCGGGGTCGACCACCCAGTCAAAGTGCATCCACAAGACGCGCGAATAACGGAAGATCATCGGCACAAAGGGCAGCATACAGAGCGTTGCTAAGCCAATGATGAGCAAGAGATTCCAGTCGCGTAGGAATTGCCACCAGAGCACGGCGACGGCGAAGCACATAAAGAAGAAGCTGACACCGTAGCTGATATACATCGAGCCGATAAAGTAGCCATCTTCTCGGCCGAATTGATAGTTACAGGTTGGGCAGCGGTCGTTCATTGCAAATGTGCCCGTAAACACTTGGCCTTCGAGACAACGAGGGCAGCGTAAATGGGTGATTGCAGAGACACGTGATGGTTTGTTTTCAGTTTTCATAAGTATTCCTTAAACTGTCACTTCAGAGCCTGAGTAACAGGAGGGTATGAGAAACAAGCGCTCAGCTGAGCGCTTTTGTCTTTGTAGCGTTTTGGTAGCCAAAACACTAGAATATTGTCTCTTTCATGGTACTACATTTACCAGATAATGCCAGCCTTCGAGAGAGCAGTTTTGCTGCTTTTTTATGCGCAGAGGCTCCGTCACGGGTACGGAACCTCTGCTTATACTGATGTGAGTTTTGGATTTTGCTGCTCGGGGAGAAATTAATTTAAAATCGATTGAATAGTTGCGGTTGCAACGTTGCGCCCCGTTAGGAGGGCGACGACATGTTGCTTGGCTGTCAACTTGAGTTTGCCGCCCAGCAGGGCCGCGACACCCACTGCGCCGCTGCCTTCGACGATGATGTGGTGCTCGTGGATCAGGTAGCGCATAGCCTCTTTGATCTCTTCTTCCGAGACGAGCAGCATCTCGTCGAGCAGACGGCTGGCGATCGGTAGCGTGATGGTGTCGGGTTCGAGGCTGCCCGCCAAGCCGTCGGCTAGGGTCGGCAATTCGTCGACCGCAATGACACGGCCCGCCTTGAGCGAGTGTGTCATAACGGCGGCGCCTTCGGGCTGCACTCCAACGATACGAATGGCGGGATTGACGGCTTTTGCCCAGAGCAGAACACCAGCCAGCAAGCCGCCTCCCCCGACCGGAACCAAGATCAGATCGGTGCTGGGAAGCTGCTCGAGCACTTCTAGCGCGAGCGTGCCTTGACCTGCGATCACGGCGGGGTCGTTGTAGGGCGAGACAAAGCGGCGGCCTTCTTCGCGCGCCATGCGCAGGGCCTCTAGTTCGGCTTCGTCGTAGCTGGGGCCGTGCTGAATGACGTTGACCGGATAGCGCTTGAGGGCGGCGACTTTGGCGGGCGAGGCGTTTTCGGGCAGAACGATGGTCGTATCGATATTGAGCATGCTGGCGGCATGGGCGATGCCGAGGGCGTGGTTGCCTGCCGAGCAGGTGACGATCTGGAGCGGCGTTGTCTGTTCGGCGCTGTAACGGCGCAGAGCGTTGCTGGCGCCGCGCAGCTTGAAGCTGCCCGTGGTCTGGCTGAATTCGTGCTTGAGAAAGATTTCGGCTCCGAGCTGGCTCGAAAGCGGAGCGCTGCGTTCCAGCGGGGTCCGCTCGATCAGGCCGCGAAGCTGTTGGGCGGCTGAGAGCACCGCCTGTGCTGTGAGATCGGGCGTCTGGGTCATGGCATACTCACGAAACTAGGAAATTTTAGCTTGGTCTATTATACCAAGCACTTTTGAATGCTTCTGATACCAAACCCTCTTGATTGCGTTCAATTTGGCCTTCGACAGAGTGGAGCTTAACCATCTCTTTCCCCGTTTTGTTTTTCTGCGTTACAAGAGCGTAAGTCTTTAAACCGAATTTGCCATGAATCGTTTGAGCGGCGCTTGCACTAAGAGGTGGCCGGACTGGTGCGGATACCCAAGCGCTCGAGCGGCAGAGTTGGCAAGAAAGCCGCCAAAAAGACCAAGGCCATGCCGATGACTTGGGGCCAGATCAAGCTCTCGTTCAGAAAGAACACTGCGATCAGGCTCGAGATCGGCGCTTCGATAATGACGAGCAAGCTGGCGATCGGGGCTGGGATATGGCGCAGCGACAGGGTGAAGAGCCCATAGCCGCCCAAGGTCGGCCCAAGCGCCAGAATCAGCAGCGAGATCCAAGGCAGTGCGCCTTCGCCGACCGCGAAGAGCGTCTGTGGGCCTTGCAGCACCAGCGTGAGCACCAACAGAACCAGCGAGCCGAAGAACATGGTCCACATCAGGCTGACCCACGGGCTGGTGCGCGAGACGACGCGCTGACTGACCAACACGTAGCCTGCATGGGCCATGCCTGTACAGATTCCGACCAGAATGCCTTGCCACGAGGTTTGCAGCACGCTGGGATCGTAGGCGCGCACCAAGAGTACGCAGCCGATGAACGAGACGATCAGCGCCACGATCTGGCGTTTGCCGATACTTGCGCCGAAAAAGAGCCACGAGCCGATGGTGACGAAGGTGGGGTAGGTGTAGATCAGCACCACCGCGAGCGCCACGCCGTTGAGCATAATGCTGTAGACCCAGAGAGCGTGGTAGATACCGATGCTGATAGCACCCATGATGGCGAGGTTGCGCAGATCGAGGCGGCTGACTGCAATGGGCGAACGGCCATCGCTGCTGCGCTTGCCAAACAGCAAAAGGCAGCTGCCAAGAAAGATCGCGATGAAGGCATCGCGCCAGAACGAAAGCGTGAGGGCGGGCGTTCCTAAGGTTTCGAGCTGGAATTTGATTCCAGGGCTGGTGGCGGCCCAAACGAGGGCGGCACTCAAGCCGAGAGCGTAACCTGTCTGTCGAGAGGGCTGCATGCTGATCCTTATTACAAAGATGGGCTAATACGATCCTGATCGCTTCCGAATGGCTCCAGAGCTGATCGGGTAAAGCTATTGTAGCGGTTTATTAGGAACGCTCTTTGAAGTTGTAGTGGGTTTGCGTTTGTACCGGATTTGGTCGATCGTTATGAAACGCTAGCACGTTCACTTAACCATTTCGTATCTTGTTGGCCTCCACTCGAACGAATCTCTTTTGTTGTGATAGATGTTGCAGCGAGGCGCAACATCTATCACAATGCTTTCGCCACATGTGCTTGTTTATTGCGAAGTCGGTTTGCATTGTTGGGATGTTGGGCGCTCGCTTCGCACAGACAGCTACGGATTCGTTTTGCTGGGCGGGATGTTGGTAGCCGTAGGCGGACGCGCTAAGGATCGAATGTATGTTAAAGACCTGGCCGCCTGAGCGTTGAACTACACAAGTAGATGCGCTAGCATAAGGCCTTGACGCAGGCGTTGGATATGAATTTGAAGTCTCGAAAGCGGCTTTGCTACGAGAAGATGAGCGCTAGAATATCGAGGATGATGATGGCTACAATCGCGCCCGGAATAAGATTGAGCGGGTTACGCCAGTCCCAATGGATCTCGGTGTCGAGCGGCATATGAGGCATGCTTAGTTTGTCGTTGCCAAAGTGCTGATAGGGTTGTTTGGGCAGATTGCCGCCCGTGATCGCTTGGCTGTTAGCGCAACTCTCGAGCTGGCTTGTTCTCGCAGCGGACCACAGCGACCCGGATAAAGCCTTTCCAATAGTGCTCATTGTGTCCCCCTATGGCATCCTTTAGTTGAACTGTCTAAACGATCGGTAGACAATCGTTCGAAGCCGGGATGGATATATTGCGCCGATGGCTGCGTTCGCGCAGCAGTTCGCCCAAGATCGCGACCGCATTGTTGATATTGCTCGGCGAAGGGGTGCTGAACGAAAGCCGTAGCTCAGAACGATTCGATGGTGTTGCGCAGAAGACCTCGCCCGGTGCGAAGGCGATGCCGCGTTCGATGGCGGCGAGGTAGACCTCGGTGACCGAGATCGAGTTTGGCAACGTTACCCAACAGGCGAAGCCGCCTTTGGGGCGCGTCCAGAAGACGCCAGCCGGGAAGTGCTGCTCCATAGCGCGCAAGAGTGTGTCGCGGCGCTCACGATAGCGCGGCAGCACGCGACGGATATGGGCGGTGTGCCAGCCGTGGCTGATAAAATTCGCTAGCGCACGCTGCACAAAGAGCGGCGAGCAGAGATCTTGGGCTTGGCGCACGGTGACCGCTTGGCGCAAAAAGCTTGGCGGCGCGACCATATATCCCACGCGTAGGCCGGGCATAAGGCTCTTGGAAAAACCGCCCAAGTGGATCACTTTGCCCGTGAAGTCTTCAGCCTTGAGCGATGGTGGCGGGCTGCCTTCGAGGCTGAGCCGCCCGTAGATATCGTCTTCAACGATGGTTAGGTTGTGGCGTTGGGCGATCTCTAAGACGGCATGGCGTCGTTGCGGGCTGAGACAGACGCCGGTCGGGTTGTGAAAGTTCGGAATGGTATAGAGAAAGGCCGGCTTGTGCTGAATGATTGCATGCTCAAGCGCATCGGGCAGCAGGCCTTCTTCGTCGAGCGGAAGGCCGATCGGTTTGTAGCCTTGGGTGATCAGTGTGTTGATCATGCCGAGATAGGTCGGCTGTTCAACTAAGACGGTGTCGCCCGGGCAGGCCAAGACGTTTGCAGCGATGCTGAGCGCTTGAGTGACGCCGTTGGTGATCATAATCTCGTCGGGACCGACGGTGAAGCCGCGGTCGTGGAGGTGGTAGGCCAGCACCGCGCGCAGTTCGCTATCGCCCTGCCCAGTCGCGTAGCTCATCACAGAGGCGCCATACAGCGTGAGCGTCTCGTCGAGTGCACGCTGCCATTCACGCATCGGATACCATTCGGGCGCCGGGTCGCTCATCGCCAAGGTGCAGAGCCCTGGGATATGGGCCATACGCAAAATATCGTGCAGCACCCCGCGCGGTGTAACTTCGTGATCGAGCTGCGATAAGGGCGGCATGCGCAGGGCGTGATCGAGTTCGGCCACAAAGGTGCCGCGCCCTACGGTTGCTTCGACCCAGCCTCCAGAGGCGAGTTCGGCATAGGCGCTATGGACAGTGAGGCGTGTAATGCCCAACTGCTCGGCGAGCTGTCGTACAGTGGGTAGGCGCATGCCGGGTGGGAAGGAGCCGTTGCGAATCCGCTGCTGTATGATGCTTGCGAGTTGTTGGTAGAGTGGCTGAGCACTCGATCGATCTAATTCGATCTGCATAATTGTCTCACTTTATTCCAAACAATTCTCCAATGCGAGTAGTTTACTAGGACAATTACGTTTGTGTAGATACAATTGTCCCTCTGTTGTTAGGACAATTGGTATCATCGCTAAGCTGTAATTGCTTGGCACATTGGAACCCGCTTGGACTGTTCAGCACTTTGGCGGCGAGGTCTCTTCCTTCCATTCGGACCCTAGCGCGTCCGCCTTCGGCTATCAAATGGGCTAGTCAGCCCTCCTCCCCAGCCCTTCTCCTGCATTGCGGGAGCTATGCATTACCCAAAAGTCGTGTCGGCAGCAACAGGCGATCGTTCGCATAGCATCGCGGGAGTATCCTTGAGAGCACAGAACTCAGTACAACAAAAAGAGTCACGTTTTGCTCTGCCGAAGGCCAAAGAGAACCTAATCAACCGGATTTGGTATAATATGTTGGCTAGTTTGGGGTTTCTTGATATTGGAATCGGGGCGATTGTTTATCCTTCAGACCTAACAATGGCAAGATTATCAATATTGTTGCTAGATCTGTCATTGGTTTTGCTGTGATCACATTTCTTTCTGCTTTGGCAATCAACAGATAGCTGCAAATACGATGCGCTGAAAGAGGCTATAAAAAACTGGTGAGCCAGCAGCAGGCCCACCAGTCTGATGCTTGCTCTAGCCTGCCTTAAACCCAAACATCGTTGGCGGCAGTCAGTTCGCCGCCTGCATCGCCAGTATTAACCACGCCGCGTGGCTCTAGCAGCAGCACCCAAGCCTCTTGCTCGGCGTAGGGTTTGTGCTCGACACCTTTGGGCACGACAAACAGCTCGCCCGGCCCTAACTCGACCGCGCTATCTGCAAGGTCGATTCGCAGTTGGCCTTTTACCACCAAGAAGGCCTCATCGGTATCGGCGTGCGAGTGCCAGACAAAATCCCCCTGTACTTTCACAACCTTAAACTGATAATCGTTCAGTTCGGCGATCACTCGTGGCTGCCAATGCTCGCTAAAGAGATCAAACTTCTGCTGAATATTGATCGCTTGCCTATTCATTAGGTGTTCCTTTATGTCGCATATAAGGCATAAAGGAAGTATAACAAGTTCTAAATGCTGAAATATACCTACTAGAGGCTGATATCTTGTGTTTATGTACTAACATACTGATCTTCGAGCGTTGAGTATCAATGCTGATAAACTCGATGTTTAGGAGCTAACTATATACTTGTAACACTTTTTGGCTTGCTATCGCTGATCGTCTATGTCGTTTTGATCTTCTTCACCTTGCGTAGCTCAGCAGACGCTGTTTGGGAGCAGCTTGAAGCGAGTTAAAGGCGCCGTGGCTTGCTCAACAAACGCTCAATGATTGGGAAAAGATTCATAGGCAAAAGCAGATCGCTCAAGTGATCGCGATCACGCTTGGATATATTGTGGCGATTATTTGGAGCTTGCGCATTTTGAATCGCTAGCGTTTAATGGCTCCAATTTTGCTCAAAAGGATCCAATTTCCCTAAGAAGGGTCGATATCGGCGTTTTATAAGCTTTTAGCGCTTGTAGATCGATATAACTCTCTATTCAGATGAAAATGCCTAGTTATTGTTGATAGAATCGCAAAAGAAGTAAGCATCTAGCTTACTTCTTTTATCTATCTAGGTTGCTCTCATATGCTAGAAAAGCTTGCCATTACATGCAGAATAGCGTTCGCCAACGTTATTTATGAGAGTAATTATTTTCAAATAGAGCGGATTCGCAAACTAATTTTAGCGAATTTGTGGAAGTGTTTGATAAAATGAAATATACCGTTCCTATGCGGCATATTCGTTTCTCTCGGCTAAGAAAACCTTCTAATAATTGCTTCAAAGTGGCTTCTTGTTTTCTTGTAGACTTGCCCAAGACATAGTACAATTGCGGTTGCACGGGCGGCCCGTGTGGGGTCGATGTTGACCAAATGGTATAGAGGGTACCGATTCTTTCTCAAAGACGAGGAGGGTTTAACACAAGTGGTATGGAACAGTGGTAGAGAATCCCTTTTTAAACGCGCAGCGCCAGTTTGATATCGCTGCCGACCTGCTCGATCTCGACATCGGACTCCGACGAATTCTGCGAGTTCCCCAGCGTGAATTGAGTGTGTCCTTCCCAGTCAAGATGGACGATGGTAGTATCCAAGTTTTCCACGGGTATCGCGTACAACACAATATCATCCGTGGCCCGGCCAAAGGTGGTATCCGCTTCCACCCCGCAGTCGACCTCGATGAGGTGCGCGCACTCGCAATGTGGATGACTTGGAAGTGCGCCGCTGTGAATCTGCCATATGGCGGTGCTAAAGGCGGTGTTGTTGTTGATCCTAAGACCCTTTCGCAAGGTGAGCTTGAGCGATTGACCCGCCGATATGCCATCGAGATCAGTCCGATTATCGGCCCAGAGAAAGATATCCCCGCGCCTGATGTAAACACCAATCCTCAAGTAATGGCCTGGATCATGGATACGATTTCGATGCAGCGCGGCTACACCGTGCCTGCCGTAATCACCGGTAAACCGGTCAACGTTGGTGGTTCGCATGGGCGCACCGAGGCGACCGCGCGTGGTCTGCTCTTCACGCTGCGAGCGGCTGCCGACTATCTGAAGCTCTCTTTGGCTCAGTCGAAGGCTGTGATCCAAGGTTTCGGAAATGTTGGTGCGATCTCGGCCAAGTTGCTGTATGACTTGGGCGTGAAGGTGATCGCTGTCAGCGATTCGCGCGCGGCGATCGTCAGCCAGAGCGGTCTGGATATTCCGGCAGTTCTGGAGTATAAAGCGAAGCATGGCACGCTCGAAGGTTATCCCGAGGCGGACCCGATCAGCAACGCCGAACTGCTCGAATTGCCCTGTGATATCCTTATTCCGGCTGCGCTGGAAAATCAGATCACTGCGGCTAATGCCGATAAGATCAAGGCTCGTTTGATTGCTGAAGGTGCGAACGGCCCGATTACCCCCGATGCCGACCTTATTCTGTTCGATAAGGGCATTATGGTGCTGCCCGATATTCTCGCCAACGCTGGTGGCGTGACGGTCAGCTACTTCGAGTGGGTTCAGGGTCTGCAGCAGCTCTTCTGGACCGAGCGTGAAGTGAACGCTCGTTTGGAAGGAGTGATGATCACCGCCTTCCAAGAAGCGCTGAAGATCGCACTCGAACGTAAGGTTTCGATGCGAACCGCTACCTATCTTGTTGCAGTCGATCGAGTTGCACAGGCCACATTGACACGCGGTATTTACCCCTAGGGTCACATCACCCAAAAAGAGATCGATTTTCGTACTATCGCTACGAAAAAGTCGTGTAGAAAATCCTTTAAGCCATTAAACCACACTAATGGCTTAAAGGATTTTTATTGTGGAGAATTTTTATTTGGTATTATACCTAATTTTATTACCCTAGTTCTGAACTATAGAGAGGCACTTTAGACTTTATTCTGAGCAAAAAAATAAACAATATCCTGATATGTTCGGGAAATGATAAAAATGTTAATCTTAAAACGTTTATTTGTCAGCAAAAGAGAACATGTAGTACAATGAAGTGAACGCGGAACGTTCCGCGAGGGTGGTCAAAGAAGATCACTATAGAGGGCGGATAGTCAAGTGCAGAGTGCTCGTTTGTATCTCCAGGCACTCTCTTCTTAACAATGCCGCACATTCTCAATGTTGAGGAGTACAAATGCTATGAGTTCGCCACGCGAAAACCCCTTTGTTAATGCCCAACGCCAATTTGACATAGCAGCCGATTTGTTAGACCTGAGCCCCGGCTTACGGGCGATTTTGCGTGTCCCTCAGCGCGAGCTGAGTGTCACCTTCCCCGTCAAGATGGATGACGGCAGCATTCAGGTCTTTCATGGCTATCGCGTACAACACAATATCACCCGTGGCCCGGCCAAAGGTGGTATCCGCTTCCACCCAGCAGTCGACCTCGATGAGGTACGAGCGCTCGCGATGTGGATGACGTGGAAGTGTGCAGTTGTGAATTTGCCGTATGGAGGCGCCAAAGGTGGTGTTGTTGTTAATCCTAAAACCTTGTCAATGAGTGAACTTGAGCGCTTGACGCGCCGTTATACTTCTGAAATTAGTATGATGATCGGGCCTGAAAAAGATATCCCTGCACCTGATATGAATACCAATCCGCAGGTAATGGCTTGGATCATGGATACGATTTCGATGCATCGTGGGTATACGGTGCCTGCGGTGGTTACCGGCAAGCCGCTCAATATTGGTGGCTCGCAGGGCCGCAACGAGGCGACAGCTCGCGGTTTGGTTTTTGTATTGCGAGAAGCAGCCCGCCATCTGAGTATGCGGCTCGACAAATCGAAAGTAGTGATTCAAGGTTTTGGGAATGTAGGTAGCAATACCGCACTCTTGTTGCACGAGATGGGCGCGACGATTGTGGCGGTCAGTGAGGTCGATGGTGCGATCTATAATCCCAAAGGGCTGAGCCCCGAGGCTGTCTTAGCCCATCGTGCTGAACATGGCTCGATTCTCTCCTATCCAGAGGCACAAGTGATAAGCAATAGCGAAATGCTTGAGCTGCCCTGCGATATTTTGGTGCCAGCCGCCTTAGAAAACCAGATCACCAGCGCAAACGCCGATCGAATCAAGGCGCGCCTGATCGGCGAAGCCGCCAACGGCCCGATCACACCCGATGCAGATGTGATTCTGTACGACAAGGGTGTGTTTGTGGTGCCCGATATTTTGGCTAATGCCGGTGGTGTGACGGTCAGCTACTTCGAGTGGGTTCAGGGTTTGCAGGAATTCTTCTGGATGGAGCGTGAGGTTAACGCGCAGCTAGAGCGGGTGATGACGACCTCCTTCCAAACGGTCTTGCGAATCGCTCAGGAGCGGAATGTCTCGATGCGAACGGCTGCTTACCTGTTATCGGTCGATCGTGTCGCTCAAGCGACCTTAACGCGCGGCATCTACCCTTGATCTATGCGGGTGCTCCGCTTCAGGTTGCTTGCGGCATAAAGCCAGAGGGCCGTCAGTACGACGGCCCTCTGATATATCTATTAACTTGATGCGACGGCTTTGCTTCGCCGCATCTTGCGTTGTGCTATCTCTAACAGGTCGGAGAAAGAGGTGTTTGCTAGAATGACATCGTCGGCACCTGCGGCAAGTAGCGCTTCGGCCTTATCCTCTTGCCCACAAATAACGATCAGCGGAACATCACTGATCGCACGAAGCAGACGACACTGATCTTCCACGCCTTCCATGGCTGCATCGAGTAGAACGGTGTCGACATAGCTGCCTTTGACCACTCTGAAGAGCACATCCCATTCAGTGGTGATACGGCAGTTATAGTTGACTTGACGGAATGCATGGTCAAGCCAAAGAATGGTATTTGGTTGTTGGCTACACAACAAGATAGTAAACATACTGGACCTTTTGATGATGGTTGAAAGTGTCTATATCATCGACCTGCCAGCGTATTACAGACACGAAAGGAGCGACCTCAGTACAGGGAGGCCGCTTGTAGGTTGGACGTAGGCTAAATTGACGACCTTTGTGCGTGTAGAGCGACACGTTTGTTACGTGCTAAGCCGTGAAACAGACTTCAATAGACCACACCATTGGGCTTCATATCAATGAAGTACCTGTTGATCCTATCTGTCTGCCAATGAGAGAGTGCAATATAACTTCCTTGGTATAAGCACCATCGAAGCTAAAAACTGCCTTTCGCGCTCAACGGGTGAGCGGCAAGAGACCTTCTCTGATATCAGACCTACGTTACTTTGTTATAAAAATGTCTCAAAAAAAGCAGGTTTGGATAGTATAACGTAGGCTGCAATATAAAATTGCAGTTAAATGTTACCAATATATAATCAGAAAATAATCTTTTTAGTTTTGTGAACAAATTCTTAATCTTGCTGCAAAGCCTAGAAAGGTCTACAATGAACATGCCTGATCGTTCCAACACGGGCATGTAATAACGTTTATCTTCAACACAGCGGAGCAGATCGGTTAGGCAAGTGGTTTGAACATGAACGTTTGAATAGGGTAGGCTCCTGTTCTGCGTAGACCAGGATGGGTTTGTTGCTTTCCTAGCTGCAAACTAGGCGCGACACTCCTCACAGGCTGGTGTTGTTGAAGAACGAACGGCAACAATGCATGCTATCGATTGCGACCCGAACAAAGCATCCAGCTTGCTAATAGGTGAGGTGTTGATATGATGACATTACAAGTTGCCGTAGCGAAGGTTGCCAAACATGCGGGAAGTGAAAGCGGCGATACCCTTGAAATGATTGAACGCCCCGGTGGAGGCTTCTCATTTGTGTTAGTCGATGCCGAGGGGTCGGGGCGTGGGGCCAAGAGCCTCAGCAATATGGTTGCTACCCGGGCACTTACCCTGTTGAAAGACGGTACGCGCGATGGTGCGACCGCGCGCGCTGTTCACGACTATTTGTATACCTATCGAATGGGTCAGGTGTCTGCGAACTTCAATATCTTATCGATCGATTTCGTAAGCAACAGCATTCTGATTTCGCGTAACAACCCAACGCCCTTTTACATGATCAATCGGGATGGCTTGCATATTTACGATGAAGAGAGCACGCCGATCGGTCTGTACGCCATGACCAAGCCCCAGATCACCGAACTGATGGTAGAGCCCTATACTTATATCGTGCTGTTTACCGACGGTTTGTTGCATGCGGGTGAGCGTTATGGCGAAGATATGGAGCTTGGGAACTATTTTGCAGGTTTGCACCCAACTGCCGCGCGCAGTGCTCAAGATATTACCGACGATATTTTGCGACGTGCCATGGAGCTAGAGCGCGGCGATCCGAGCGACGATATTTCGATTTTAACCGTTGCTGCCTTGCCCGAGAGCAACCATGATGCGGTACGCCGTTTAAATGTGAGCTTCCCGATGGACACTTCGCACAAAGGCTCATCGATCTGGGCTGAAGCTGAATAGTATGCGAGATAGAGAAGATCTTTTCTATTGTCCGCGTCTTGTACGCGGGCTTTTTTCTTGCATTGTTCGGATAACTGATCGCTCGTTTGTTAGAGCAATTCCGATCACTTTGTTGCTTTTTGGCCTTCGGCAGAGTGGAACTTGACAATTCTTTCCCTTGTTGTTGTTTTTCTTGGTTGTGAGCATGCAGGTCTTTAAGCGGATTTGCTATGTAGTTCAAAGACAAAACGAGCCATTGACCTTCGGCAGAGTGGAATTTCACACAACTCTTTCTCTAGCTGTCCATAAAGCTGCTTAATCTAGTTGTTGGCCTTTAGCGATAGCGAGCCTTATTGGTTTTTGGGGGCGGCTTCGCTGCACAGATAGCCGCCTGTTTTGTTGGGCGAGATGTTGGTAGCCGTAGGCGGACGCGGTTGCTACCTTGTTTGGGGTAAAGACTTGGCCGCCACTGAATTGCTTTTAAGCTTGAGGGCGCGCTTGAAAAGCGGTTTTTTACGATCACAAAGGTGTAGACGGATTGTGCATGCGATCTCGAGAGAGGTGGGTTCGGCTGGAATACTGATCTCAGAGACGCAGGGTGTGTGGTAAGCTAGAGACTTCAGTGGAGAAAACAAGAAGAGCTCGAACGAGTATCTCTTCAAAACGCTCGAGCTGTGCTTGCAAAGAAGGAAACGTAGCTTTGGATAAGCTGCGGAATAAGTAAGGTGGATTGTGGTTTCATCAGTAGAGTTGCAACGTATAACGTGGCCACAACTAGTCGTTTTGTTACTAGGTCGTTGGCTGATCAATACAACCTTTCGAGTTGTCTATCCGCTGCTGCCCTTTTTGGCAGCTATGTTTGTTGTAGATCTGCAGACCGTAAGCTTGTTGGTGACTTTGCAGGTCGCCGCGACCTTGGCCAGCCCGCTGGGAGGAATCGTCTCTGATAGATGGGGCGAACGCAGCGCCATGGTGTGGGGCATGAGCTCGTATTGTCTCGGCACCCTAATCTGTTTCCTTTCCGGCTCATTTTGGCCCTTCCTATGCGGCTATATTTTGGTGGGTGTCGCGACGGCGCTCTATCACCCTTCGGCCCAAGCCTATGCCAGCGCGCGCTCTTCCTACGAACAGCGTGGGCGGGTGCTTGGCATTCTCGAGCTGAGCTGGGCTTTGGCAGCACTCATCGGCGTGAGCGCGCTGACACAGATCTTCACTTGGAGCGACAGCTATCGCTTGGTTTTTGGCCTATTGTTTGGATTGGGCCTTGTGATCACGGCTGTGACCTTTTTTGGCCTAGATGGCGGCTCGAAGCAAGGCCGTCAGCAGGCGCGCGATCAGCGCGGTCGTTTCCAATTAAGCTGGCTGCTCACAGCACCGATCGTTGGCGCTATCTCGATGGCGATGTTGATGATCCTCGCGACCGAATTTATCTTCATCACCTATGCGAGCTGGCTGGAGCAAGATTTTGGGGCGACCGTCAATCAGATCGGTTCGGTCGCGGTGTTGATGGGTATTGCCGAGCTGGTGGGTTCGGGAGTCTCGGCCCTGTTTGTCGATCGCATCGGCAAGCGGCGTTCGGTGCTGATGGGCTTGGTGTTGTGCTGTGTCAGCCAGTTCGCCCTGCCGTTTAGCGCCGGAAACTGGCCGCTCTTTCTGTTGCTCTTTTTGCTCTTCGACCTGAGCTTCGAGTTTGGCATCGTCTCGTACTTCCCGTTGATTAGCGCCCAGTTGCCTCAAGCGCGCGCGACCGTTATGGCGATCAGCGCGGCTAGCCTCGGTTTGGCGCGTGTGATCGGCTCGCTGCTCAGCCCAGTCTTGTGGAATCTGGGTGGTTTTACGCTGAACGCTCTGTTTGCGGCAGCCTGCGCCTTTATTTCGATCGTTGTATGTTTGAGCCTGGTACGCGAAGGCAAGGAATAGCGAGCCGTCTTTCTACCAGAGGCCAAATAGAAAGTAAACAAGCGGATTTGGAAGGAGAGGGAAAGCAAAGGGCTGTAGGAATAGCGCTCCTACAGCCCGCCTTTTTATTTGCTAAATTCTTGTCGTGGGGTTGCGGGTCGAGGCGAAAAATCTACATGATTGTTCGCTTCTGGGTTCGGACCATTGTTGAAGCCGATCGCTTCAGACACAATATAGAGCGGGCGGCGACGCACCTCGTCGTAGATCCGTCCGAGATATTCGCCGATGATACCCAAGAAGATCAGTTGGATACCGCCGAGGAAGAGCACGCTCACCAAGGTGGTCGCTTGGCCTTCAAAAGCGAGGCTGCCCGAAAGGCGGGCGACGATGGTTGCGATAATGCCGATCACGCTGATCATCGCGATAATAAAGCCCATATAGGTCGCGATCTGCAGCGGCAGATACGAGAAGCTCGTAATGTTGTCGAGCGTGAGGCGTAACATCTTCTTGAGCGGATATTTGGTTGTGCCAGCGGTGCGAGCGGCCCGCTTGTAAGAGATGCCCGTCTGGCGGAAGCCGACCCAAACCGAGAGCATACGCATCGAGCGATTCTGCTCGCGCATGCGCACAAGCGTATCGACCACAACGCGGTCCATCAAGCGGAAGGTGCCGGCGTCGAGCGGCACATTAACGCTGGTGATGCGGTCCATCAAGCGGTAGAACAACGATGCTGTCGCTGTTTTAAACCAAGTCTCGCCTACGCGTTCGCTGCGGATCGCATAGACAACTTGGTAGCCTTTACGCCACTCTGCGATCAGCTCGGGGATAACTTCGGGTGGATCTTGAAGGTCAGCGTCGATCAAAATAACCGCGTCGCCGCTGGCATAGTCGAGACCAGCTGAGAATGCTGGTTCTGCACCGAAGTTACGCGAGAGATTAACGACCTTAAAGCGAGGATCGCGAGCGTTGATCTCGCGCATAATCTCAAGCGAGCGATCGGTCGATCCATCGTTGACAACGATGATTTCAAACGGCTCACCGAGCGCCTCCATGGTCGCCGCTGTGCGCCGATGAAATTCAGCGATCAATTCTTCTTCATTTTTGACGGGCGCGATAACGGTATATGTCGGGCGCTGATCCATCTCTTTTTCCTATGCGAAATTGCGAACAACACGATAGTCTACAATGGTTTTAAAAGCTTCAATAAATAACTACGCACTATCCGTCTATTGTATAACAGCTTTCAGAATCCGTGTTGCGTTTCACCTGAGGCCCCCGTGCCGAAGTCCGTGGGCTTTTTGCTTCAGTGCCCCACACTCGTTCCCAAATCAAGCTTCACTCCCACATAACGTGGCACTTCTGCGCTTGCTCGGCTCCAATCGATAACGATAGCAGGTTTGGGCTGTTCTCATAGGCGTCAGTGTAGCATGTTTGTGGTACTGATGCGAACTGCTATGTTGTCACTTATCGATCACCATGAGCAGATCGTTCTGGCGGCGGTAGCTCCCGCCAGCATGCGTTCCTTACCGCGTCCGCCTTCGGCTACCAACATCCCGCCTAGCAAAGCAGGCTGCTATTTGTGCAACAAAGCCGCATCCAGAACTAAAAAACTTTCGCGTTGCCGAGCGTCAAATAACACAATCTGGATAACCTAATTTGACATAAAAGGGTTTGAAAACAGCATAAGAAAGGCGGATCTCAGCGCATCTGAGATCCGCCCGATCGTTTTTGGAAGCGAGTGTTATGCGACTTCCGTCATCTCTTCCCAGTTCTGGCCGATCTCGACATCGACCTTGAGCGGCACATTCAGTTTATAAGCCTGCTCCATAGTGCTGCGCACCAGTTCGGTTACGCTAGCGACCTCTTCTTCGGGTGCCTCGAAGATCAGCTCGTCGTGCACTTGGAGCAGCAGTTTGGTGCGCAGGTTGCGCTGTTGCAGCTCGCGATCGATATTGATCATTGCGATCTTCATAATGTCGGCGCTGGTAGACTGAATCGGCGCGTTGATCGCTTCGCGCTCGGCGGCTTGGCGGCGTTGGGGCGCGCCTGCGCCGTCTTTCAGCTCTTGGAAGTTGCGTCGGCGACCGAAGAGCGAGTTGACATAGCCCAACGAGCGCGCTTGATCGAGGGTTTGATCGATGTAGCTGCGCAGACCCGGGAAGCGCTCGAACAGGGCGTTGATCAGCTCTTGGGCTTGGGTTCGGCTCAGTTCGGTGCGCTGCGCTAAGCCGAACGAGCTGATGCCGTAGATGATTCCGAACACGGTCATCTTGGCGATGCGACGCTGATTTTTATCGACTTGATCGATCGGCACGCCGAAGATCTGTGAGGCGGTCGCGGCGTGTACATCTTGGCCCTCCATAAAGACCTGCACCAAGCCCGGGTCTTGGGTGATATGGGCCAGCACGCGCAGCTCGATCTGCGAGTAGTCGGCGGCGATAAAACGGTGGCCGGGTTGGGCCACAAAGGCTCGCCGGATCTCGCGGCCCTCTTGAGTGCGCACCGGAATGTTTTGCAGGTTCGGATCGTTGCTCGAAAGGCGTCCGGTTGCGGCACCGACTTGGTTGTAGGTGGTGTGAACGCGGCCCGTATTCGGATTAACTAGGTCGGGCAAGGCGTCGATATAGGTCGATTTGAGCTTGGCGAGCTGGCGGGCTTGCAGAATCAAGCGCGGAACCTCGCCTTTCTCAGGATGGTGGCTGAGCTTTTCGAGCACATCGGCAGTGATCGAGTATTCGCCGCTCTTGAGCTTGCTGAGGCCGTCAGTTGGTAGTTGTAATTTGCCGAATAGCACTTGGTTGAGCTGCTTGCCCGAATTGATATTGAAAGGCTCTCCGGCCAGCATCGTCATGGTCTCTTCTAGCTCGCTCAGGCGCTGGGTGATGCGTACGCTCAGCTGTTTGAGGTAGTTGACATCGAGGCCGATGCCAGCGGTCTCCATGCGCACCAGCACCGGAATCAGCGGCATTTCGAGCTTGGTGAAGATCTCGTTCACATGGCTCAGATCAGGCGAGGCGAGCTGGGCGCTAAGCTTTTCATAGAGCCGAAAGGTCATATCGGCGTCGGCTGCCGCGTAGGGTGTGGCCTGCTCGATCGGCACTTGATCGAAGGTGATCTGGTTTTTGCCCTTTCCGATCAGCACATCGATCGAGGTGGGCGGCTCGCTGAGGCCAAGCTCGTAAAAGGCTAGATCTTTCAGACCTTGGCGCTTGTTGAGCAGGGCGGCGGCGACCATAGTGTCGAAGGCGATACTCGGTACCTCGATGCCAGCGTGCAGCAGCACTTCGATATCGAACTTGGCGTTGTGGCCATAGCGGGCCTTGTTCGGATCGCTGAAGAAGGGGCGCAGGCCGTCGAGCACAAATTGGCGATCGAGTTGCTGGCCGCTGCTATGCCCGATCGGAATATACCAGGCGCTGCCAGAACGCACCGCCAGCGAGATGCCAACCAGGCGCGATTCAAAGGCGCGCAGGCTGTCGGTCTCGGTGTCGAAGGCGAAGCCTGGGGCTGCTTCTAGGGCCGCCAACAGTTCGCCGAATTGCTCTGTTGTGGTGACAGCTGTATAGTCGCCCAAGCTGGCGACGCTTGGGGCCGTGTCAAGCTCGGCTTGGGCCAGCGGAACAGGCTCGATATCGTCGAACATCGAGAGCTGGGCCGGACCCGATGAGCTTATGCTGTGAGCAGGGCTGCTTGAGCCGAGCGAGCTGGGCAACGCGGCTGTCTGAAGCGAGCTACCGCTGCCGGGCAGCTTCTTGATCAGGTTCGCGCCAAACTCAAACTGTTGGAAGAGGGCGATCACTTTGTTACGGTCGTAATCGTGTAGGGCGGCGGCGCGCAGATCGAGCTGGATGCCGGGCACATTGCAGACAATCGTCGCAAGGTACTTGCTCTGTATGGCGCTCTCGCGTTGGCCCATCAGGTGCTTGCGATAGCGGTTGGGGATCGGTTCGGGATGCTCGACAATGCCTTCGAGCACATCGTAGAGCCGTTCGACGCTGCCATAGGTGTTGAGCAGGCTGATCGCGCCCGCTTCGCCGATGCCTTTGACACCGGGGATATTGTCGGAGGTGTCGCCTTTGAGGCCGCGTAGATCGGCGAGCTGGTCAGGTCGCAGCCCTTTGTAGCGTTCGAGCACGGTTTCGACGCTGTACTCTTTGGTGGCGCCTTTGGGGAAGGGCACGGCCAAGAGCACATGCACATGCTCGTCGACCAGTTGAAGCGTATCAGTATCGCCGGTAAGAATCAGGGTATCGACGCCTTGGGCGGTCGCTTGGCGCGCCAAAGTGCCGATCACATCGTCCGCTTCGTAACCTTCGGCGGTATAGATCGGAATATTGAGAGCGTTGAGAACTTCTTTGATGCGGGCCAGCTGTGGCTCGAATTCGGCAGGAGTTTCGGCACGGCCAGCCTTGTATTCGCTGTAGAGATCGTCGCGGAAGGTACGACCAACATCGAAGCTCACCGCAACATATTCAGCTTTGCGCTCTTGGAGAGCGGTTAGCACAATCTGGGTGAACCCGAAGACCGCGTAGGTCGGTTCGCCTGTCGATGACCGTAGGTTTGAATCGGCAAGGGCATGGAAAGCACGAAACGCCAAAGCATGGCCATCAACGAGGATTAATTGTTCGCGTCTTGTCATTGAGCGCGCTCCTCACATGGTGGATCAGCCTCTCATTATAGCAGATTGCGAACAGATGATCCAGATACTTGAGACCGATCCGAGCCTGTTGCTTGCTCCGAGCCGAGCTTGTTCGCCGCTACCTGAAGCCCGATCGGTTCGTTCTCAACAGTTTGCGGCGGCCAGCCAAGCGAGTGAAGCATTTCGCTTTGCCTTATAGGCTAGAAGACAGGAAATAGTGCTATCTTGCAGTTTCGCTTGAATTCTCTTCAAATTGTATCAATCGAGCGAGGAAGATTGTCATAGTGCCGAAATAGTAATGATTATGTGAAAATGCGGTAATTTATCAAATGTTAGAGATAATGATGGTATGTTTATTTTAGTATATAATAAAACGGAGTAGTTTATGATAAGCGATCGTTATAGATCCTATTCGGAATAGATTAATTTTTGTCTGATTCTTTGTATAATTCCTACAAGAAAGTGCTTGACAAACGCCTTCTCACATAGTATATTTCTACCCATCTCCAATAGTTAGAAGACATAGACGCCTAAACTATTAGACATACTAGCTCAATGTTGAAGCTCTAGTATCGTCTCATTGACTCTCATATTTCATCTCAGTCGTATATGTCATTCTAATGAAATGGTGTGCCCTCTCAAGGTAATGATGCCTTCTGCGGGTAAATCTCAACTTCTACCGTTATTTTCGTCTATAAATCTGAAGATAAGTGCTTTTCGGCACGGCCTCGTTTACGATCGGTAGACGGGGTATGCTTTATATGAGTCGCAGCGACGCTCACCTAGCCTCATTGAATGAGGCCGATGGTGAGTTTTTTTGTATTTGTGACGATCGAGGAGTCGAAGATGGAGAATCCTGCCCAGCGCATGTTTACGCATACGCTGTATAACCCCCAGTTCGAACATGATGCGTGTGGCATTGGTTTTGTTACGCGCATTGATGGTACGCCCAGTCACGACATTCTGACCATGGCGCTGCAAGCGGTCGCCAACCTTGAACATCGTGGCGCTGTGGCAGCGGATGCGAAGAGCGGCGACGGGGCCGGTGTTTTGACTCAGATCCCACGCGCCTTCTTGCTGCGCGAATTGCAAAAACAGGGGATTACAGCCAATGCTGAGACGCTTGCGCTCGGTATGCTTTTCCTCTCGCGCGATGAGCAGATCTTTCAACAGAGCCAGAAGCTGATAGAGAATGTGCTTCAAGAGCGGGGTATTCCGGTGCTTGCCTGGCGCGATGTACCCGTACAAGCCGAGGTTATCGGTGAGTACGCTCGCTCAACGCTTCCGCGCATCTGTCAGATCATCCTAGAGTGTCCGGGTGGAAGCAGCCAAGATGAGTTTGAAGTAGACCTTTACATCGCCCGCAAGCAGATCGAACGAGCCGCCTCTCAACAACAACTGAAACTTTACATTCCTTCTCTCTCTTCACGCACAGTTGTTTACAAAGGAATGTTAACCGGCTCCCAAGTTCGCGAATTTTACCCCGATCTCCGAGATCCCTCCTACGTCACTTCCATAGCGGTTTACCACCAACGCTACTCAACCAATACCTTCCCCAGCTGGGAACTCGCTCAGCCCTTCCGAATGCTTTCGCACAATGGTGAAATCAATACCATTTATGGCAACGAAGCGTGGATGCGTGCGCGCGAGTCGACACTGCGCTTCCCGGGCCACGACGATCTGCCGCTGCCGATCATCGATTCGAGCAGCAGCGACTCGGGACGCCTCGACAATGTATTGGAGCTGTTGGTGGAAGCGGGCCGCGACATTCGCCACGCTATGGCGATGTTGACTCCCGAAGCGTGGGAAAAGGTTCCCGATATCGATCCGGCTTGGCGCGCCTTCTATCAGTACCACTCCTGTTTGATGGAGCCGTGGGACGGGCCAGCGGCCCTGACCTTCAGCGACGGCCGCGTAGTCGGTATGACGCTCGACCGCAACGGTCTGCGCCCCGCTCGCTATTTGGTAACCAGCGACGGCTTGGTAATCAGCGCCAGCGAAATGGGCGCTGTAGAGATCGATGATGCGCGCATCGTTCACAAGGGCAAGCTCGGCCCTGGCCAGATGATCGCGGTCGATACGCGCGAAGGCCGCCTCTTCACCAACGAAGAGATCAAAGACTGGCTCTCGAAGCTGCAGCCTTACGATGTCTGGACCAAGCAAAACCTGCGCTTGTTGGAAGAAGAGGTTAAGAAGCACCTGCCGACGCTAGAGCTTGAGCCAGCGCCGGGCGGCGATGTCTCTTTGACCTCCCTGCAAATGGCTTTCGGCTACACTTCAGAAGATCTGAATGTGGTGATCAAGCCCATGTTCCGCGACGGCCAAGAGCCGGTCGGCTCAATGGGCGACGATACCCCGATTGCTGTCTTGTCGCAGTTAGAGCTGGGACGCCCGCTCTTCCACTACTTCAAGCAGCGTTTCGCCGAGGTGACCAACCCGCCGATCGACTCGCTGCGCGAAGAGATGGTAATGTCGCTCTCGATCGCCTTGGGCCAGCGTCACAATATTTTGGAAGAGACACCCCAACACACCCATTTGCTGCGCCTCAACTCGCCTGTGCTGAACGATGTGCAGCTCGCCGCCATTCGCCATATCGACGACGAGACTTTCTCGGTCGATACGATCTCGGTCTTGATGGAAGTCGGCGAAGATCTGCCCAGCGCTCTCAAGCGGATTCGCAGCCAGAGTGAAGAGGCTGCCAAGCGCGGCGTCAATATTCTGATCTTGAGCGATCGCGGCGTCGATGAGAACCACTTGGCCGTGCCTATGCTGATGGCGATCGGCACCGTTCACCACCACTTGGTGAAGGGCGGTCTGCGCTCGCGCCTGAGCCTCTTGGCCGAGAGCGCCGAGGTGCGCGAAGTCCACCACTTGGCCTGTTTGATCGGTTATGGCGCCGAGGCGGTCAACCCCTACCTGGCCTTGGCGGTGGTACGCGAGATGGCGGCCGATATGCGCGAAGTTGCAAATCGTGCTGCTGGACGCGCTTCGACCGAACCGAGCCTGCCCGATGAGAACCCGCTGAGCTGGACGATCGTGCAAGAGGCCGAGCAGCATTTTATCCACGCGCTCGATAAGGGCCTGCTCAAGATCATGTCGAAGATGGGTATCTCGACCATCGACAGCTACTGTGGCGCTCAGATCTTTGAGGCGATCGGTCTCAGCCGCGAGCTGATCGAAGAGTGTTTCGTGGGCACGCCTGCTCGCTACGGCGATCTCGACTACGATCGTGTGCTGAAAGATATGCAAGTGCGCCATAGCCGCGCCTTCGGCAATACGCTGGACTTGAGCAAGTCCGCAGCTCAGATCCTGCCCCACCCGGGTATGTACAAGTTCCGCAAAGACGGCGAATATCACGCCTTCAGCCCACAAGTGGTGCACGCTCTGCAGAAGGCGGTGAAGGGTGATGACGCTATCAACGGCGACTTTAACGAAGGCTACAAGCGCTATCGTGTCTATGCCGATATGGTGCAGAAGCGCCCGCCGACCGAGCCGCGCGACCTGTTGGACTTCGTTCCGGCTGGCGAGCCGATCCCGATCGACGAGGTCGAGCCGATCTCGAGCATTGTGCGCCGCTTCAGCACGGCTGCTATGAGCCACGGTAGCACCAGCCTCGAAGCTCACGAGACCCTTTCGATCGCAATGAACCGCTTGGGCGCGCTCAGCAACAGCGGCGAAGGTGGCGAGGCTCCTCACCGCTACAAGGACGAGCGCAACAACAAGATCAAGCAGGTCGCTTCGGCCCGCTTCGGTGTGACCCCGGCCTACTTGGCTTCAGCCACCGAGTTGCAGATCAAGATGGCCCAAGGCTCCAAGCCGGGCGAAGGTGGTCAGCTTCCCGGCCACAAGGTCAACGCCGAGATCGCTGCGATCCGCCATACCGTTCCGGGTGTTTCGCTGATCTCGCCGCCACCGCACCACGACATCTACTCGATCGAGGACTTGGCTCAGCTGATCTACGACCTCAAGCAGGTCAACAGCGAAGCCAGTGTCTCGGTCAAACTGGTGGCAGAGACCGGTGTCGGCACGGTCGCCGCCGGTGTGGCTAAAGGCTACGCCGATGTGATCCAGATCAGCGGCTACAACGGTGGTACCGGCGCTTCGCCGCTCTCGAGCATTAAGAACGCTGGCGAGCCGTGGGAATACGGCTTGGCCGAAACCCAGCAGACGCTGGTGCTCAACAATATGCGCGACCGCGTGCGTTTGCGCGCTGACGGCGGTATGAAGACCGGCCGCGATGTGGTGATGGCTGCCTTGCTGGGCGCCGACGAGTTCTCGTTCGGTACGGCTGCGCTGGTGGCCGAGGGCTGTATTATGGCTCGCGCCTGCCACTCCAACACCTGTCCGGTCGGTATCGCGACCCAGCGCGGCGATCTGCGCGCTAAGTTCCCGGGCAAACCCGAGATGGTGATGTCGTTCTTTATGTACATCGCCCACGAAGTGCGCGAGATTCTGGCTTCGCTCGGCCTGCGCTCGATCGAAGAGGCCATTGGCCGCACCGATCTGCTGCGTCCCAAGCAGGTCGAGAATGCGCGCGATCAGTTGGATCTGACTGAGCTGCTGGGTGCTCGCGAGGTCGTCGGCAAGCGACCGATCCGCCATATGGGCGAGCGCAACCCGCTGCCGCCCGAGGCTGAAACCCTCAACGAAAAGCTGTTGCGCGACGCTAGCTCGGCTCTCAACGGTCGCGGCCCGGTCACGCTCAACTACGAGATCCGCAACTCTGACCGTGCGGTCGGTGCCAAGCTCTCGGGTACGATCGGTCAGCTCTTCGGCGATGCTGGTCTGCCCGCTGGCTCGATCAAGGTCAACCTCACGGGCAGCGCTGGCCAGAGCTTCGGCGCCTTCAACGCTCCGGGTCTGCACTTCACCTTGGTCGGCGAGGCCAACGACTACGTTGGCAAGGGCATGGCTGGAGGCTCGATCGTCATTCACCCCAGCTCGCGCGCCCGCTACGCCTGGCACGAGAACGTCATCATCGGTAACACCGTGCTCTACGGTGCGACCGGCGGCGAGCTCTTTGCGGCAGGCCGCGCAGGCGAGCGCTTCGCAGTGCGAAACTCCGGCGCTACGGCGGTTGTCGAGGGCGTTGGCGATCACGGCTGCGAGTATATGACCGGCGGCACGGTTGTGGTGATCGGCCAAGTTGGTCGCAACTTCGGCGCTGGTATGACCGGCGGTCACGCCTTTGTGCTCGACGAAGACAATGTGCTCGAACAGCGCTACAATGGCCAGTTGGTGCAGTTGGTGCGCCTGAGCGAAGAGGATGAAGCGACCGTTCAGAAGCTGCTGCGTCGCCATCTCGAGCTGACCGGCAGCCCGCGCGCTAGCGAGATCCTCAGCCACTGGGATGTCTACAGCCAGCGCTTCTGGCACGTTGTGCCGCGCGAGGGTGTTGCCCGCGCCAACAGCGAGCAGGAAGAGGAGGACGAAGAGACGACCAAGCGACCGGGCAAGCGCGTCGCAGCCTAATCGCTCTAATCGCAGAAAGCAAAGACCCGTCAGAATACTTCTGGCGGGTCTTTTTGTGCTCACCACACGAGGCGCTGAACATATTTCTATCAAATCCGGTTGATTACTTTCTCTTTGGCCTTCAGCAGAGTGGAACTTGATCATTTTTCCCGTTTTTGCGTTACAAGAGCGCAAGTCTGTAAACGGATTTGGTAGTATTCACCACACGAGGCACAGAGTCGCAGAAGCTTGATAAGAGTTTTTACAATTTTCATGCAAGCCAACATCACTAAAAAGCAAAATATTTCTCCATAAAAAGCAAAATATTTCTCCATAGATATAAACAACTATTTGCATTTTCATTGAGAACAGGCAGCCAAGCTCCCTTCTCCTGCTTGCGGAGCTATACATTACCCACAAATCGACATACGGTCAGCGTTATCGGCCCTTACCCCCCGGCCCCCTCTCCCGCACTGCGGGCGAGGGGCTGAATGTTGAGGTTGTACGTTCTGTGCTCTCAAGGATACTCCCGCGATGGTATGCGAACGATCGCCTTTTATCGCCTTTTGCTGCCGACACGACTTTTGGGTAATGCATAGCTTGCGGAGAAGGGCTGGGGATGAGGGCCTTCGAAGAACAGTAGGCAACGAAACGCAACGTGTCAACCTTCTTGGTGCTTGCACCAGGAAGGTCGCAGCGAAGGCAGCGAAGGCAGCGAGAGCTGCGAAGCGCTTGAAGATCCGAATGGATGGACGGCCGATTTGGTAGCCGTAGGCGGACGCGGTCGAGCCCTCTCTGTTTGGCTTACAATGTATCCGTATCTTTTTTAAAAAGTCCACTTTTTAAACTTTTTTCGTGTGAATCACCGCACTGTTACACAATTTACACATTCCGCCAATTTTATCCTTATTGCTGCTGTAGAAGCGGCAACAAAGCGGATATTACACGCTTTCGGTTATTGTCATATTCCTTTTTGCTAAGCCAAATAAGTTGTGTAACGATTACTCAAAAGTTGCCGTTCTTTCACCGCTTCAACCCTTGACTAGCACTTATGCCAACGGTATAATGACTTCACAGAACCAACTGTTTCTAGGATAGGTTCACCGCACCGAACCTCAAAGTGGAGAAAACGGATGCCGGATTCAATAGCACATCATTTAAACCTTTGTGTACCCTGAGGGCGGTTCAGGTCTGTAAGACCTGACCGCCCTTGATGCTTTCATACAAGCAATTTGTCTGTAGGCTAACGGCTTCATTAGTAACAAAACCCAAGGAGGTATCGACATGCACTCAGACCTGATTGGGAAGATCGAAAAAGCACGACGCTACGCCGAAGATCCGAGCCGCGTTACGTTAGGAGAGCTCAAAGCGACCTTTCGAGGCGGTAATAGTGATTATAATATCACTCTCAGCGAAGGCCGGTGGACCTGTAACTGCTCTTTCTTCCGCAACTGGGGCACCTGCGCACATGTGATGGCTATGCAGAAAATCCTCGCCCCCATGCTCGATGAACAAGCCCTTAAAGCCGAAGGCTTCCAGACCAACGAGAACGAGATCGAAGCGCTAGCATAACTTTTTCTCTAGTCGCTTCAGCTTAAGCGCCCCACTCGGGGCGCTTTGATTTGCACTGCAGCGCTCTGGCAGTAGCTCATTTAAAATCCGCTCGCTCAGGTTTGCGCTTTGGCGGCTTGCTCTTTCCCCTAAAGAAGATTTTTAGCGCGTCCGCCTACGGCTACCAACATCCCGCCCAACACAAAGAAGCTCCTTTCTCTCTGCTTTCATTGCGAGCTGCTTGGCTCAAACGTTGTGTTTCGCTGCCAACCCCGCTGAAAGCCTTGCATGCGAAGGCGTCTTCGGCGACAAAGAAGCTATGATCTGCTCGTTCTCAGGCTACATGCGCTTACAGGCTTGTGCTTTTGCAACATGCGAGAACGAAAACGGAGAAAAAGTAAAAGAGAAGAGTTCTGCTCTATCGAAGGCCAGAAATACTCGAATGTAAGCTGTTTACCTATCTAACCAATAGTCTGTTAGAGCTTTCTTGTTCAGGGCGAAATACATACATGATCTATCCAGAATTCTTGTCCGCCTATACTAAAGCTTTGAATAGGTCCATTAAGCATCACTGTACCAGACTTACCTCCTGGGATAGGCGTTACGCTAACACTTACTGCAACCCCTGCCATTGACGATGGTGCCCTAGCAATATCATCAATAAAAGATGGATTCCCGTTGACTGCTAGATTCTCATTACCGCCAAGATCCAAAAAATCAAGGCTTACTTGCGATGGAGAGAAACCTATAGTATTGAGATCAAACTCGACGTTTATATTGTTAAGACGTAGGCTTTGACCAGCGCTAAATGAGATAGGAGCATCATCGATCTGTGCATAATTGAATGTTCCTCCACCGCCACTGAACTCGAATGGTTGCACTAAGACGCGCACCCCACCGCTTGTGAATGCTATATTTCCAGGAACCTGCCCTACTGGATCGCCGTACTGGGTACCAAGTGCCCATGGTGGTTCTTCAAAGTCAATGCAAATAGCTTGTAATGCTTGAAGCACATGATTACCTAACAATCCAAGAAGCACATTGTATGGCGGAGCATTTTCAGGGTGCAATTCAAAACGCGCACGTTCAAACCACTGAATGTTATATGATTGGCCTTCAATCGTTACTGTTAGGATTTCACTTAGTGGAAGGCCAAACAAGGCGATGTTTTCGGCTTCGGTTTTACCCTCTTGACCATCAAATTCTAAGCCATTTGCACGCCAATATGTAAGGATGTCACCACAAATATTGTGCTGCGTTTCTGCAAAATACCGACATTCAGGGAGAGGGGTAGCTGTGGGAAAAGTAGTCCAGTCTTGTCCATCTATTTCAAGACTCGTAACCCCTAGTCTACCTAATAGCACGTCATAAGGTCGGGCATTTTCAGGGTGCAGTTCAAATCGGTTACGTTCAAACCATTGTACTTGTAATGGCTTGCCCTCGACCATCTCTTCTTGCTGTGGTGTAATGGGAAAACCGAAAATACTTAAACCACCATTGCTCTCCCAATATTCGCGAAACCACCCAGCGATACAAAAACCCGTTTCAGGAAAGCATCGTTCGTCACTTTGTGCCTGTACATTAGAAAGAGATGTCATAGTAAGAAGCGCTAAACTAATAAGCACCACTTTAATGCGGTATACCATAGCTAGCTCCTTCATACAAAAGACTATTAACAAACAAGAGCTTACTTATGTATATCTAATTGCGAGATTGGTTAGATTACTTGTAAATTGTCTGCAAATACATTACAAACTATTTGACTGTCGTCTATTAGATACACAGAAGTCTGTTTTAATGAAGAAGAGAGAAGTTGGGGTATGGAGAGGTGATTTAGCGGATTTTATCACTATTGCTGGTAGGAGTCAATATAGGAAAACTATTCTACTCAATAGTTAATCTATATATACGAATTCGGTATATTTATTTGTAAAAAATGCCCATGAAGAAAATGTTATTGATCTTAAATATTTATGTTGTTCCGTCACAGTATCGCTTTATTCAACAAATTTAAGATATATTACCTTGTATTGCAGTAAAATTTGCTATTATCTCATAGAGGGGTTTAATAGGATAAAAACGACTATCTTATTGCTGGCTTGAGATCATGAGTAATGAATTAGATCATTTTTACCTCTTTTCTATGAATGATAATTAGTAGAAGCGGGTAGAATTAAATAGTTTTTTGAGAAATCGCATCAAGAAGGTACAGGAGATCGAACCTTTGTAGAGTGAGCTATCCCTTAGTATAGTTCGCTCCAATGGAGGCACGTAAACTGGAACGGCTTAACATAGGGTGGTACTACTCGGATCCAACATGCCGTTCTTAGACAAACAGCCTGAAAAGAGAATAAGAAGTTTTGTTATTATAGTGATATACGGTTTCGGAGTCTGCTTTGAAAAACAGAGAAAGCTATGACGCTTATCATTGGACACCGTGGTGCATCCGGCTACGCGCCCGAAAACACGCTTCGCGCCTTTGAACTGGCCCGCACTCAGGGTGCGGAAATGGTCGAACTCGATGTACAACGCAGCGCAGATGGCGTTCTCGTCGTCTTCCACGACGATACGACCGAACGCTGGAACGGCGAGAAACGCCTCCTCAGCAGCTACACCTTCGAAGAGATACGCAAGCTCGATATCGGCGGCGAACAAGTTGCCACGCTCGAAGAGGTCTGTGCCTTCGCCCGCGACACCAATATGCAGCTCAATGTTGAGCTCAAGCAGCCCGACATCGTTGCACCTAGTGTTGCCTTGTTACGTCAATTCAATATCGTTGACCAGACGGTTGTTTCTTCGTTCTATCACGAGGCCTTGGTCGCACTGCAAAACGAAGCGCCCGATGTGCGCGGCGCCTATCTGATGGGCGAGCGAACGCTGCGCCCCGATGTACGTGCCCGCGAATTCTGGCCTTTCTTCCAACTACGCCAAGTGGGAGCCTACGCTTGGCACCCTTATTTCAAGCTGCCCATGCTTGAGAAGATCATGCCTCAAGTGCGTCGCGCAGGCTATCAGATCAACGTTTGGACCGTCAACGATCCCGAGGTCGCTAAGCAACTGGTCGAGTGGGGCGCGACCGGTATTATCACCGACGTGCCCGACGTGATCGGCGCCGCCTTGCGCTAAAGCTTTTACACTGCTTCTTCATAGACGAGTTTGCGGACTTCAAAGCGCTTTGCAGTCCGCAAGCTCGTTTTTTTGTTGAGTTTTTTTGCCAAGCTTGTGCAGATCTCGCACGAAACATTCTTTTAAGCTAAATCGTCGTACTGTAGAGACGACAAAAGACAGAGAGATGAATTGGTGTTGTTCGGTTCCACACACCAAATTTAAACATATCGTGGTGAATTATGCATGCGAGATCTTCAGGTTTGCTTGAAACGCACCAAACATCACAGCCATCAGCGCAGCTACGTGCGGCCAGCCCACTTATTCGGGCCAAACTGATCCCTCCCAGCGTGCCAACACCCATCCTATCACGTCCTCGCCTGCTCAAACGCCTTACAGACTATGTCAGCCGCAAACTTACCCTGCTGGTTGCCCCCGGAGGCTATGGGAAGACAGTTCTGTTAAGCGATTGGTATAAACTGCATCAAAGCGAGTCATCAGAAGCGAGTGTCTTCGCCTGGCTGACGCTCGACCGCAATAACAACCAGATCGAGTCTTTTTGGAGCTATGTTGTGGCCGCCTTTGGCGAACAACAGCCCGATTTGGCTCACCAGCTTGCTGATGCGCTTTTGAATACACAGAACCATCTCGAAACTCAGACGATTCTCTTCAACAATATCTTGGGCGAAAGCCCGCATAAAATCGTCCTTGTACTAGACGACTATCACACCATCAACAACCCCGCGATCGACCAGATCATCAGTGCCCTGCTTGAGCATCTGCCTCCCAACGCTCAAATCGTGATCGCCAGCCGCAGCGTGCCTCAACTGCCGCTCGCACTTCTGCGCACACGCGGGCAACTGCTCGAACTCAACAGCAACGATCTGGCTTTCCGCTTCGACGAGATCGACAGCCTTGTGCGCGAGCTTTGGCAGGTCAAGCTCGCCAAGAGCGACATCTCGCTGCTCGAAAAACGCAGCGAAGGCTGGGTCACGGGCATCCATTTGATGGTGCAGATCATGCAGCAGAGCAGCGATCCGCGTTGGATTTCGGAGACGCAGCACAACGCCAGCATCTTGGGGCAGATCAAGGGCAGCCATCCCTTTTTCGCGACCTATTTTTACGAAGAGGTGCTTGCGCCTCAGCCGCCCGAACTGCAGCGCTTTCTGATCGATAGCTCGCTGCTCGATACGCTCGACCCCGAGCTGTGCGAGGCGCTCTTCGAGCACCATGCCGCCATCGAGGACAGCCCCGATTGCGACGTACTGAGCCTGCCGCCCTATCCTCACACCTCTTATGTTGAGAGCGTATTGATCGAAGCCATCCGCCAGAACCTATTCATTCAGGCGACCGCCAGCGAACGGCTCCAAGCCCGCTTTCACCCGCTCTTCCGCGAGATGTTGCGCTTTCAGTTAGACCGCCACGAACCCAGCGTGATCGCAAAGCTGCATCGGCGGGCCGCCCACGTCTACGAGGCGCGCGGCCAAAAAGATGCCGCTGTTCCCCACGCCTTGGCAAGCGGCGACTACACTTGGGCGGCTGAACTGATCGAAACGAGCGCCCGCGATCTGCTCTTACAGGGAGAGCTTCGCACCGTACGCCAATGGCTGAAAGCCCTGCCCGACGAGCTAAGCCACGATCGTCCCGCGCTCCTGCTGCTTCAGAGTTGGATGGCACTCTTTTCGGGCGATCTTGCCAAAGCCCAAGCCTACCAGCAAGCCGCCGCTAAGCTGCTCGGCCTTGAGACGGCTGCTGCTTCGATCGAGCTTTACTACGAGCTTGAAGCGATCAACACCATGCTGATTCTGCTGAGCGGCGACCTTTCAAACGGCAGCGAACACGCCCAAGCCTTGGTGCGCGATATGCCTCCCGAGGCGAGCTTCGCCCACAGTTCGCTCTTCCTGGCCTTGAACACGCTCGAACTGCTGCGCGGCGATACCAAAGCGGCCATGGCGTTCTTGCACGAATCGCTGCATAGCCAGCGCAGTAACAACAATCTCTTTATGGTTGTTATGAGCTTGTTGCTGCTGGCCGAATGCAACCTGAAACAGGGCAAGCTCGGCTTAGCCAAGATGCTGTTTGAACAAGCCATCGAGCTATCGCTCAGCGTTAAGCGCCAGCCTCTGCCGATCGCGGGCAAGGCCTACATCGGTTTAGGCGAGCTGTTGCGCGAACAAAACGAGCTAGAGGATGCCGAACGAGCCTTGTTGAAGGGAATCGAACTGAGCCAAGACAGCGACGAGCTAGCAAGCCTCGAAGGTTATATCGCGCTTACGCGGCTCTACCAAGCCAAACGTGACTTCGCCGCCGCACGCGACGCGCTCGCTCGCGCCCGCATGAGCCTGCTCGAAACCAATATTCCGCTTGAACAGAGCATGCTGGCCGTGCTCGAAGCCCAACTCGCCTTCCAAGATGGCAAGCAGTCGATCGCGCTCGAATGGCTCAAAACAAGTCAGATCAAACTGCAGCCCCAGCCGATCGTATCTTTTCAAAACAAACAGAAGCAGTTGCTCAGTATTATGCTTGGCTGCCAAATGCTCAGCACAGACGCGCGCTACGATCAGGCCTTGTTGCTGCTCGAACCGCATCTCGAACAGGCCGAGTACGAAGGTTCGGTGCCAGAAATGGCCACTCTGCTCGCCTGCCAAGCGCTGCTGCACTTCTCGCGCAACGAGCTAACAAGCGCCTTACAGCCGCTCAAGCGCGCCTTAAACCTAGCGGCTTCGGCCGGTCTCGTGCGATCGCTGCTCGATCTGGGCCAACCCTTTGTCGAGTTGCTGCGCAGGGTTCAAGCGCTCGCGCAGCAAGGCTCACCCCTCGTCGCTCAGTTCCCGCTCGACTACATCGCGCACCTGCTCAGCTTCGAGCCAAGCCAAGTCAAGCAGATCGAGGCCAAGAGCGCCACTGGATCTACGAACCAGCTTTTAAGCAAGCGCGAACTTGACATTCTGCGCCAGATCGCAGCGGGCCTTTCGACCAATGCCATCGCCGAGCGCTTTGTCGTAGCGCCCAGCACCATCAAAAGCCATATCAAAAATATCTTCAGCAAGCTCGATGTGCATACCCGCGCCCAAGCGCTGGCGCGCGCCCAAGAGCTTCAGCTTCTAAGCTAAACCTGTTTCCCCTCCTGTTAAACAATCTTCCTGCCCGAGAGATCTTGTAGCACACTACAAGGTCTCTCATCGCGAATCCCAACGATCACAGCACGCTCTGCAAGGCTCTAGCGCTAAGGTTTTGCCCTCAAACAAGGCTTCTAGCGCGTCCGCCTACGGCTACAAACAGCCCATCTTCCCATCCAAGCGTTAGGTCGGCCATCCTCCCACCCTACCCACCCTCGAAGCTCTTCAAGCGCCCTCAAAAAGTAAAGAATCTGTTTACACTCCCCTCTCGTTTTCTATCTCTCCCCCATTTGGGGGATAAGCCTGCTTCTGCCTTCAATCCCCCTCTGCTTCCCCTCTTTGGAGGATAGGAAACGATCGTTCAGCGTAGTACTATTTCAACATCGCACACGACGAACGGCATTCGTAAGCTATTCGTCTCAACCTACACAATCAAGTCTACATATTTCGGAATATAAATCTCAACAAGGAGTCATTGATGTTTTCGGCTATAAATAGTTTGAAGGTTGGTTTTATCTCCACCCTCGCAGTGGCTATCGGTGTAAGCGGTTTAGGCATGGTTGACACAGCTTCGGCGGCGAAAAAAGAAGAGCTGCAGCGCGCTGCCGTAAGCGTCTATGTGAAACCCAGCATCGAAGGTTCGCAGGTTCGCTACGAAGTGTCGGCTGTTAACAATGGCAAGGGCCCAGCCCAAAATACCAGTATCACCATCCCCTACAACAACGATCTGCTTGACCTTGTGAGCGTCGATATCAAGGGCAGCGGCGCTTGGGTCACCGATCGCAGCGACGACTCGTTGACGGTCAAGATCGAGAAGCTGACCAGTGGCGGCGACTCGCGCACCATCGATGTGCTCTTCGAGAGCGATGCCGAACTGAGCGCAGGCGCCGTGATCGGCGATCGCCTCAGCTACACTTGGAACGACAGCGAAGGCAAGAGCAGCGGCCAGACCAACCTGCCTATCCTCAATGCAGGCCAGAGCTACTTCGACCTGAGCGTTAGCCCTGCCAGCGCTCCTGCTAAGACCGTCCGCGCTTTCAGCAGTGATGCGATCTTCGCCCCAGGCGAACTGGTTACCTTCTGGTACAACTCGCCCGATGGTGTTGCCCACGAGCTTGAGGTCAAGGGTGTGAGCTTGGTTGACGCTGATTCGACCAAGAGCAAAGATAACGGCGGCGCCTTTATCGCAGCCGATCAGAATGGCGCGATCTACGCCGAGTTCGATGCCAAGGATCTGCCCGCCGGAAGCTACTCGCTGGTAGCTCGCGGCAGCGCAACCGGCTTCATCGCTACAGTCGCCTTCGAAGTCGAGTAACAAGCGTCAGCTCTACGACCTTCCTTCCCTCTCTCCTACAGAATGGCCTGCTTAGAACCCAGTTCTAGGCGGGCCATTCTGTATCTTCTTGAAAGGCCAAACGGTACAACTACAAGAGCCAAGCTACTTGAGTGGCAGGCCAAGGAAGAACCTAACGGCCCAGTGCTGTACTCGCTACAAAGGGACTCTTCTTATGGATAAGCGTTGCTACTACCTCGGCTTTAACTGCATTCCAGGGATCGGCCCGGTGCGCACCTACCGTTTGATCGAACTATGCGGATCGGTTAAAGCCGCTTGGAACGCCTCAAACAGCGAGTTAGCGAGCGCAGGTTTCGATGCTCGCTTGGTCGAAAGCCTGCTAGCAGCACGCCGCAAATTCGATCTAGAGGCCATGCTGGAATCAGCCCTCAAGCGCGATATCCAAGTGATCTGTCGCGAAGATCCCGACTACCCTATGCTGCTGAGCCATATCCCCAACCCGCCGCCCCTGCTTTATCTGCGTGGCAACCTGCTGCCCACCGACCAATGGGCCTTAGCTGTGGTTGGCACCCGCAAACCGACCGCCTATGGGCGCGAAGTCACCCGCCGCTTTGTCGCAGAACTCTGCCAAGCGGGCATCACGATCGTGAGCGGACTCGCCATGGGCATCGATACCGTCGCTCACAGCCACGCCATCGAAGCGGGCGGGCGCACCATCGCCGTCTTGGGCTGCGGGGTCGACATCGCCTATCCAGAGCGCAACCAAGCTCTCGCCGAGCGAATCTGCGAGCAGGGCGCGCTGATAAGCGACTATCCGCTCGGCACCAAGCCAATGTCAAACAACTTCCCGCCCCGTAACCGCATCATCAGCGGCCTTTCGCTGGGCACACTGGTGGTCGAAGCAGGCCAGCGTAGCGGCGCACTGATCACAGTCGATTTCGCGCTCGAACAAGGGCGCGAGGTCTACGCCGTGCCCGGCTCGATCTATAGCGAGTCGAGCTTAGGCACCAACGAACTAATCAGAAACGGCGCAACCCTCGCCAGCAGCCCGCAAGTCATTCTTGACGATTTAAACCTCTCCGGCGCGCTGGTGCAACAAGAGATCGCCGAGATCGTGCCAAACGATCCGATCGAGGCCGAGATACTCAAGTGGCTCTCGCCCAACCCCATGCACATCGACGAGCTAGGACGCGCCAGCGGCCTCAGCTCTTCACAATTGCTGGCCGCCCTCAGCATGCTCGAGCTTAAGGGCAGCGTGCGCCAGATCGGCGGCATGCAGTTTGTCAAAGCGCGCTAAGCCTACCCAAATAATCCGCGACCTTGTGAGCGGGCCGCCCACCGAAACAAAGAAGCCTGCACACTGCGAAGCAGCTGGAAGCTTAGGATGGCAGTCGAGAACAGCGAAAATGAGTGAGAGAGTATACGCCCTTCTCCCGCATCTATGCATTACCCAAAAGTCGTGTCGGCAGCAACAGGCGATCGTTCGCATACCATCGCGGGAGTATCCTTGAGAGCACAGAACGGGGTGCATTCACCCCCTCGCCCGCAGTGCGGGAGAGGGGGCCGGGGGGTGAGGGCAGATAACGCTGACCGTATGTCGATGTGTGGCTAATGTACAGCTCCCGCAGTGCGGGAGAGGGGGCCGGGGGGTGAGGGTAGCTAGCAGCTCTGGTAGCCGTAGGCGGACGCGCTGAGGACCGAATGAACGGTCAAGACCTCGCCGACAGAGCTTGAGCGTGTAAACTCTGATGTATGCTCGCGATGCTTTCGCTGCTTTTGATGCAACTGTGTGAGCGGGGCCGCCCGCCGAAACGAAGAAACTGCTCGCTTCCAGAGTGCTTGGTGGCGTCTATGTTGCTATGTCCTATAGCATACAGCCTCTCGTATTTGGCGATTGCTCCTCTCTCCATCTATCTCGCTTTGGGGGAATTGCTGGGTTTGACAAGCAGGCGTACAGATGCTTAAACCAAGGAGACCCCTTATGGAAGTCGAATTGTGGATCTTAGGGCGTTTAGTGGTGGCGATCGTTTTGGGCGGCTTGATCGGATACGAGCGCGAAATGACTGGCAAAGAGGCGGGTTTGCGCACCCATATGCTGGTTGCACTTGGCTCGACCCTGTTCGTATCCTTTACCGATCTCTTTCTGCACGACGCCGCTCTGATCGCCCCGCCGCCGCCCGCAGGCAATCTACGTGTTCAGATCGAGCCGATCGCCACAGTAGAGGCGATCGTAACCGGTATCAGCTTTTTAGGGGCTGGTATGATCTTTGTGAGCCAGCGAAATACTGAAGTCAAGGGCTTGACGACGGCCGCATCGATCTGGGTCACGGCGGCGGTGGGCATCGCCATAGGTTTAGATCGCTATATTCTAGCAGTCGGCACAACCATCCTGATCGTAATGATCCTCTATGTGTTAAATCGTATGTTGCATGTTTCGCCCAAAAAAGTGAGCCAAGAGTAGCGCTCTTGTTTTGTTAGATTGTTGCCAACTTGGCTTGATCTCTAGCTTTTGGCTTAGCTCGCTATACAAAGCTCGTAGGTTTGTTGGCTAAAAAGTGCCATCACTCAAAAGATCAGTATGTTATAATCTAGAGGCAACATATACGCCCCGACTGGCAGTTCCAGTTGGGGCGATCCTATATTCAATCAGGAGAGACTATGAAGCCTATCATTGGCATTCCCTGTGGTTCAACCAAAGATACTCCTTGGAGTCCACCCATGCACGGCCACCGTCAGACCTATATCGACGCGGTTGTGCAAGCAGGTGGCGTCCCCTTCCTCATCCCACTTGTCGATGATGAAGAAGTCTTGCGCACGCTCTACAATCAACTCGACGGACTGCTGCTAGCAGGCGGCGGCGACATCGCCCCATCCTACTATGGTGAAGAGCCGCACGAGAACCTAGGCAGCGTTGATGAACTACGCGACCGCGTCGAGATCCCGCTCACTCGCTGGGCGGTCGCCGACGGCAAACCCGTGTTGGGAATCTGCCGAGGCATTCAGATGCTCAATGTCGCTTTGGGCGGCACGCTCTATCAAGATATCGGCAGCCAACTGGCCAACACTTCCGATCACCGCGACTCGATGCACAAAGAGGACTGGAGCTATATGGCCCACGGTCTCTCGATCGATCCCGAGTCGAAGCTGGCCAGCATGTTGGGCGTCACCGTCTTCCAGACCAACTCGCTTCACCACCAAGCGGTTAAAGACGTGGCCCCCGGCCTGCGCGCGGTTGGCTGGGCACCCGATGGCGTGATCGAAGCGCTCGAAGGCACCGGCGATCAGTTCATCGTGGGCGTTCAGTGCCACCCCGAAGCCTTGCAAGCCGAGACCGATCCGCGTTGGCGCGGCATGTTCCGAGCCTTCGTCGAAAGCTGCAAGCATCCTGAACCCGCTGTTGCATAAGGCTTCGTTATGGCACGTCCTGTTATTGGTATCCCCTGTATCACACTCGCCGATCAATGGTACGGCCCTACCAATGGCAACTTCAAGGCCTACCTTCAAGCGGTCGAATTCGCTGGCGGTATTCCGCTTCTGATCCATCTGAGCGACGATCAAGAAGTGCTGCGCTATCACTACCAGCTCTGCGACGGCATTCTTTTTGCAGGCGGCGATGATCTGCACCCGAGCAGCTACGGCGAGACGGCTATTCCGCAGCTCGGCCAGACAGACCAAGCCAAAGATAGCACCGAGCTGCGTTTGGCAGCTTGGGCGCGCGAAGATCGCAAACCAGTCTTTGGAATCTGTCGCGGTATTCAGCTGCTCAATGTGGCTTTCGGCGGCACACTCTACCAAGATCTGCCCAGCCAGTTCCCCAGCGACTACAACCACCGCGACTCGGAAGATCGCGCAGAGTGGACCTACCTCGCCCACCCCATTCGTTTTGTCGAAGATTCGTGGCTAGCGCAGCAGCTCGGCAGCCACGAGATTGTGGTCAATACGCTCCACCATCAGGCCGTGAAGCGGCTGGCCGATGGGTTGCGGGTTGTTGCCAGCGCGCCCGACGGCGTGATCGAAGCGCTCGAAGGCACAGGAGAGCAGTTTGTGGCGGCGGTACAATGCCACCCCGAAACGCTCTGGCAAGAGGCCGACTTGCGTTGGCGTAAGGTCTTCGCGGGTTTTGTCGATCGCTGCCGCTCATAACGCATACCGCATCGGCTACAGCTTTGTGAGAGGTTTCGGGCTTTGGCGCGAAATCTCTCACAACAACAGCCGTGCACCACAGCGCAGTATCCAGCAATGAGCCAAGCAAGCGTTCGTTGCATTCCTCTAGCGGCGACAGCTTTACCCTCAAAAAGTTCCTAACCGCGTCCGCCTTCGGCTACCAAGTCATTAACCTCTCAAAGCGGGTGTCCCTCGCAGCGTGTGCTGCGACCTGCTAGCTGCGCGCAGCTAGCAGGCTCAAAGGCCGTACCTCACTGCGTATACCCAATGCGCGAAAGCCCTGCACCTCACAACGCAGCACAGCGAAAGCCGAGAAGGCGATGTGTTCCCGCTGCCGAAGGCAGCTAGCGCCCTCGGGTTGGTGGGCAGGCCGTTAATAGCCGCAGGCGGACGCGCCAGCCGCCTTGTTTGGGGAAAGAGACCTTAACGCCAGAGTGCTTCAGCGACCAATATGATGGAGATGACAAAACACCCTCTACCAAGTGCGGTAGAGGGTGTTTTCAGTTGCTGATTATTCCTGAGGCTGCTCAGGTGCTGGTTGCTCCACTGGCGGCTGCTCGACCGGTGGCTGTTCCACTGGCGGCTGCTCTACCGGTGGCTGTTCGACCGGCGGCTGCTCTACCGGTGGCTGCTGACCCTCTGCAGGCGGCTGTTGACCATCTGCAGGCGGTTGCTGACCATCGGCGGGCGGCTCTTGGCCGTCTGCCGGCTGTTCCTGGGGTCGCGGAGTTTGGATCGGTTTACCGTCTGGGCCGAGCGAAGCTGGGTTGACCAAGAAGATATCGGGCCAAGCTTGGAACGACGAGCGGAAGAGCTCTGGCTCACGTTGCACGCCATTCTCGGTGATCAGACGATAGACTTCGACGACCATACCGCCACGAGCGGTGTCGGTCTGCTTGCGCGTACCGATCGGAATTTCCGGATCGGGAATGTAGCGCGGCTCGGTTGGAGCAGGGATGCGCTTTACAATCGACCATTCGATATCGACGGTACGATTGGGCTTGGTGCCATAGAGACGGATCTCGGCCAAGTGGCGCGAGTGATCGGCGCTCGCTTGGATCAGCATCCAGTTGCCGGTGTCGTTGACGAACTTGAAGTCCTGTACACCGGTATAGATGGTCGCATCCATACCTGGGCCGCTTGCATCAGGGTAAGCGTATTTGTCATACCAGCTGATGTAATAGCGATGCTCTTTCCATTCGGTGATGGGGAGACCGGCCCAGAAGGCGGCGCGATACATCGTGGTGCTGTCTTGACAGATACCGCCACCGAACTCAAGCTGAGTGCGGTTCTGAACAATCGCATAGCCTTCGACAAAACCATTGGCTTCGTCGATCTCACCAACGGCATCGTTGAACGAGAACTCTTCGCCCGGTGCGAGCAAGATATCGTCGAGCTTCTTCATGCCTACGGCGATGTTGGTAATGCGATAGGAAGCCGAGCCAGTGTAATCGCTGCGTCCAACCGAAATCAGCTCCTTAATGCCCAACTGGTGGAGCGTTTCGGGGCGAACCGGCGAATCGACCTCGGTGAAAGGCAGGGAGACCGAGCGATCGGAACCTCGCATGGCCGCCAGTACCAAGGGCAAAGCCGCTTCTTGATCAAGCTGATAGCCCTTCTTGCCCGGGCTGACGATCTTCAGATCGCCGTTGTTCCAGTCGACGCGCGGGTGAGTCGGTTTGGTTCCTGTCGTAGCTGCGATGGTAGCCAAACGCTGCTTGATCGGCTCTTCGTTGATGTTGACCTTAATAGCGCCATCAACTTTTTCGACCTGAACCAATTCGATCAGCTCATCGACCGACCAGCTATAGGGTCTGCCTTCGACATCGATATACACAGGGGCGCGAATGATCTGTTCGATCTCGCGTTGCGCCTGAATCACATCGGCATCGGTCAAGCTCGGTTTTACTTCGCTTGTACGCAGACTGACCTCTTGCAGTTGAAGATCCTGCAAGGCTGCTGTCAGATCCAAGGTGGTGTCATCGAGCAAGAATTCGACACCCGTTTGAGCAGGTGACAGACCGAGCGAGGTGCCTTGGAAGATCAGCTCTGCATCGTGAGCAGGCTGTTCGATCTCGGAACCGATCTTCGCCAAGTAGGCGCGCATCGTGTTCTGATCGACCGTTACATGCAAAGGCAGTTCGATACCTTCGCGCCAGATCGCAGCTACATCCCACATATCTTGCAGGAAGCCATTGCCACGACCTGCTTCATAGGCAATCTGTACAGCTCGATCAACATTCAGGCTAACACCCAGCTCACTTGCGGATGGATTCCAGGCCTTATCGCCATAGACGAGGGTTACTGGATGAGCAAGAAACGACTCATAATGGCTGGTGATCGCCGCTTTTGCATCTGCTTCCGACATCTGCCCAATGTCGATACCGCGTACCGAGATGTTGGGGTAGATTTTACCGGCAAACTGTTGATCTAGATAGTAGAGAATACCACTACCAACAGTTGCGAGCACTATAAGAGTGGCTGCAAGGATAAACCAAGGTTTAACATTGCGACCACCTGGAAGTCGACCATGTGTTTGGGGATCGGTGGACGAACCGTTAGAACGGCTATCGCTTACACCCCAATCAGACGCACCAGAAATCGGCTGAACAGCCATTATGGTATTTTCGGTTGCTCCTGCAAATTGTTCTTGTTTAACTGGCACGTATCCTCCCGGAGTGTGGTATGTTGGACAAACAATTGCGAACTTGAGTAGATATCGAAATGAAATACCTTAACCACTATACCTGTAAAGCAAGCCTCTGTCAATGAATATTTTCTGAAAATTCCTCAAAAAACGATTAACAGACATATGTAAATAAACGCTTTGTAAAGCGGTTTTTAAATTATTTTGTAAATACAAATTAAGTTAGTTTTGAGGCGCTTTTCAAGATTGTGCATTTTGGGACAATCTTTAAGCTGTTGTCAGAAAACGTTAGGCCAGAGGAAAGGCTTAACACGTTCAGACCATCGATACGTGGTTGAACACATTTTACATCAATTATTCACCTCCAGACAAGGGATTTTTACATCAAATAAATTATACAGCTCTTGACAGAAATGATTATTAAAAATAGGTTAGAAGATGTTTTATTAGAAACTCTTTTTATATACCTTAAACAATGCCAAGCAATGCTTTATGACGGGCAACAATATCGCTTATCCATTGACACGGCTAAAACGATCTCGTATGATTAACGGCATGGAAAAATGAATAGGGAAGCTCTTCTCAAAGCATCAATCTTTTTCATCGATCAACTACATTCAGCGAACCACGTGCCGTACCTGCCGCCCTCTACATCTTTCTCTTTACATTGCGTGTCTGCAAGGAGGCGATATGTCTTTGTTTAAACGGCGTTCGAGCTTGCTTGTTACAGTTTTGTGCGCCCTTATTAGCATTTCGGTTTTTGTGCCCGAGCTTAGTACCGCCCAGACGGTCAACACCCGCTACTTCCCCCAAACAGGCCATTATGCAAAAGGTGCATTCCTCTCGTTTTGGGAGCGCAACGGAGGCGTTCGTATTTTTGGTTTACCTATTACTGAAGAATACTACCGTCGTTCCGACGGAAAAGTTATTCAATACTATGAACGAGCGCGTTTCGAATTACGGGTGGAAGGCAACCAAGCCTATATCGATCTCGGCTTACTGGGCCGCGAATTGACCGCTGGACGCAACTTTGGCACTATCGCCCCCATTCCGACCACCGCCAGCCAGCGCTACTTCCCCGAGACCGGCCACAGCATTCGTGGCAGCTTCAAACAGTTTTGGGAAGCCAACGGCGGTTTAGCGATCTTCGGCTATCCGATCAGCGAAGAGATCAGCGAGCCGCTGAGCGACGGTCAAGTCCACCGCATTCAATACTTCGAACGAGCGCGTTTTGAGCTGCATGGCTCGAGCATTCAGCTTGGCCTGATCGGTCGAAACTTCGCGCCCTGCGCCCTAACCGACCCGCTGCCAGCCAACGCCGCGCCCAATAGCCCGCTCGAAGAGCCGCGCGATAACAAACCTTGTACCTCGGATGCGGCCATGCGCGGGCGCGCCTACCCCAGCCCAAGCATGCCCGGCACTGTGCTCGGCTTTGAGGCCTATGGATACGCTGCCGGAGAGACCGTTAGCCTTTGGCTCAACCTGCCCGATGGCAGCACGCGTGCCCTACCCTATCAAGCGATTGCAGGCAACGATGGCGGCGTATTGATCGGCTTCCGAACTGAAGAAAGCGACCCACTAGGATCTTGGAGCATCGTCGGTTACGGCAATAGCAGCAGACGCCACGTTGTTGCAACTTTTGAGCTACGGCGTTAAATCGCTTTCTTAACAATACGTATTGGCACGCTTATGGTTGCACCCTGAAAAGGCGACCTTCCTAGCCCTTGCCCAGAACTTTCCACCCGATCCACATACACAGGAGCGATTTGAAACCGAGCGTTTCGAATCGCTCCAAGTCTCCCAGATCCATTCGCAACAGCCCAGGGTTTTAGCTCTGACACAAAGCCATATGCTATAGGTGCTAGCAAATCCGTTTAATGACTTTGTGCTCTTGGAACGCAGAAAACAAAACCGGGGAAGAGAGACGAGTTCCATTCTGCCGAAGGCCAACATACAAAGTGATATGAAATCCGATTGAATTGTCGGCTTTGGGATGGCCTTTCGGCACACACAGATAGACGCCCCATTTGTTGGGCGGCATGTTGATAGCCGAAGGCGGACGCGCCAAGGAGCTGCTTTGTGGGGCAGAACCTAACCGCAACAAGCTGAAGAAAATAAGCGGATTTGTTATGAGCGCTTCAGAGAAGAAGGCGAGTCTGAAAGGTTTCGTAAAGCTATTTCAGTCTTTTGAACGATTTTTAGCAAAAAAGCAGATATGATCGGCATATCCTGCATCCCCATGCTATAATTCCTCAGTAATAGAACGGCGTGACACATCATCATTGTGTATGTCAAATGAAAGACAGGTTTTGCTCAATCTCTCCAATAAAACTGATATGAACAAGGAAGAAACCACGTCAGACGATCTCGTCTTCCCCGTATTGGCTCTTCCTCATACGGTCTTATTTCCCCATATCCAGCAGCCGCTCTTTATCGATCAAGCCCGAGCGCTAGCGGCGGTCGAAGCGGCTACGGCCCGCGACAATATCCTTATCGTTGCTACTCAGCGCGAAACAGATGCCCCGCCAACTTCGATCGATGTGCTGTACACTATCGCGGTTGAAGCGCGGATTCAGCGTACCCTGAAAATGCCCGACGGCTCGACCAATGTTTTTGTTCAGGGTTTACGCCGCGTGCGCCTAGGCGAGCAGGTCGCAAACGATCACTTTCTCTGTGCGAAAGCAGCACCGATCTATGTTGATGAAGAGCGCACCTTGGTGATCGAAGCCATGATGCGCGCGGTGCTCTCGCTCTTTGAGAAGGTCGTTAAGCTGAGCCGCAGCATTCCCGACGATGCCTATATTTTGGCGATGAACATCGATGAACCGGGCTGGCTGGCAGATCAGATCGCATCGGTGCTGCCGCTCGACGTTGCACGCCGCCAAACAATTCTTGAAACACTCGATCCCGAAGAGCGTTTGCGCCGCATCAACGTGATGTTGATGCAAGAGCTTGACCTTTTAGAGCTAGAGGGACGCATCCAGAGCCAAGCTCAGCAGGAACTTGACCGCAACCAACGCCAAAACTTTTTGCGCGAACAGATGCGGATCATTCAACTCGAGCTGGGCCAAGAAGATCCCTACACGCTTGACCTACACGATCTGCACGTCAAACTCGAAACCAATGGTTTGCCAGAACGGGCTTTTCTAAAAGCGCAACAAGAGCTAGAGCGCCTTGAAAGCCTCCCAACGGCAACGCCCGAATACAGTATTTTGCGCACCTATCTTGAGTGGCTGCTGGATCTTCCTTGGAGCAATGAGAGCCAAGATATCAATGATCTGCGCCTCGCCGCCGAGATTCTCGATGAGTATCACTATGGCCTGCCCAAAATCAAAGACCGCATCCTTGAATTTATGGCGGTACGCCAACTTGCAGGCCCCAAACACAAGTCGCCCATTCTCTGTTTTGTTGGCCCGCCCGGTGTGGGCAAAACCAGCCTTGGGCGCTCGATCGCCGAGGCGCTGGGCCGCCAGTTTGTGCGCGTCTCGCTGGGCGGCGTTCACGACGAAGCCGAGATACGCGGGCATCGCCGCACCTACGTTGGTGCCTTGCCGGGCCGTATTCTGCAGACCATGAAAGAGGCAGGCACGATCAACCCGGTCTTTATGCTCGACGAGATCGACAAGCTCGACCAAGGTTATCGTGGTGACCCGGGCGCTGCTCTGTTGGAAGTGCTCGATCCCGAACAGAACCACAGCTTCAGTGACCACTACCTTGAGACGCCCTACGATCTGAGCAAGGTGCTCTTCATCGTTACGGCCAATATGCTCGACACTATCCCCGAGGCGCTACTCGACCGCCTCGAAGTGATCGAGCTATCGAGCTACATCGAAGAAGAGAAACTCGAGATCGCCAGTCAGTTCCTGGTGCCCAAGCAATGGGAGGCCAACGGTCTGCCCAAAAATAGCCTGACCTTTAGCTATGACGCCCTGCTCAAGCTGATTCGCGACTATACTGACGAAGCGGGTGTGCGTAACCTCGAACGCGAGATCGGCGCGATCTGTCGCAAAACGGCCCGCCGTCTGGTAGAAGGACGGCCCTTCCAGCGCCGTGTCACGCCTAGTTTAATCGAGCGCTATTTGGGGCCGCCCCGTTATAGCCACAATATCGCCGAAGAGCGCGATGAAGTCGGGGTTGCGACCGGGCTGGCCTACACACCGAGCGGCGGCGAGGTGATGCCGGTTGAAGTGAGCCTGATGGAGGGCAAAGGCAATCTGACCTTGACCGGACAGATGGGCGAAGTGATGCAAGAGAGCGCTCAAGCGGCCCTGTCATACGTGCGCAGCAACGCCAAAAAGCTCGATATCGATGCCAAGCGTTTCGATCGGGTCGATATCCACGTGCATGTCCCCGAAGGCGGCGTTCCCAAAGATGGGCCTTCGGCCGGTATCACGATCTGCACCAGTATGATCTCGGCCTTTAGCAATCGAGCTGTTAGGCGTTCGATCGCTATGACGGGTGAGATCACCTTGCGCGGGCGCATCTTGCCTGTGGGCGGCATTCGCGAGAAGTTGCTGGGAGCCTATCGGGCTGGCATCAGCACCATTATCATTCCCCACAAAAATCTGCGCGACCTTCACGATCTACCCAGTAAGGTCAAACGCAAGTTAAGCATCATCGGCGTGCAGCATATGGATGAAGTGATCGATCACGTGTTGCTCGAAGCGCCTCCTAAACAAAAGAAAACGCGCTCGAAAAAGCGCGTTCAAGACTCGAAAACAGCTAAAAACGATCAAGACAACCCTGATGCGAAACCCGATACAGTGGAGCTTAATCCAGCAGCTACGGGAGAAGCGACGCAAGAAGGACTGTAACAACGCTCTTCTTGCCGCGTTTCTCCCGCGCTAGCTAGCTTACTGTGCTGGTTGGAGCCATTCAATAGCCACCCAGCCCTCTTGACCGCTTGGGGCGCGTACTGGCCGCCAAATCCGGTCAGGGCCATGAAAGTCATCGCCGATCTGTTCGACTCGCGTGCCCTCTGGTAAGGTCTCGAGGATCTGGCTCGATGTACTTGTATCGGCCCGCAAAAATAGCCCTTGCTCTTCTGTACCAGAGACAACAAAAAAGAGTGGCTGTGGCGGTATTTCTACCTCAGGCTCGATACTCTGCGGCTCCACTGGAAAGATATCGCCACCGGCTCCGCCCAATTCCTCTTGGGTAGGAAACTCTGGTTGGTTGACGACTTCATCCTCGCTAGGGCGCATCCAAAGCACAAGCATCAGCAGAATAATCAGCAATACGGCAGCAGCCGCAACAATTTTCCAGCCACCATCTTGAAGCCATTGAGGAATTTCTTGAGCTGAAGTGGGGAAGCGATTGGGTATACCACTCACCAAGCTACGACGTGCCGTGGTTCGGCGATTATTCCGCTCGCGCCAATTAGGATTAATGGGAGCTTCGTGATCGTCATCGTATGGATCTGGACGCTCCCTTGGCCTATCGTCGGCCTGTGTCCGCATTGAACGATCCGACTGCAACTCCTCATCAGGGTCGCTCATGATCTTGCTCCTTTCTTCCACATGCGCTTCTGTATGATAACATAGTGTTGTTACGCTTACAAACCAGTTATTCGCCCAAAATACCGCTATTTATCCGCTCTAAAAGCGAAATTATTATATGTGAAGTTCTTCAAAGCCCTATGCAAGAGATTGTGCTTGTTTAGACCCTTAAGCGCATCTGCTAGCCGAATAATACCAAATCCGCCTAATTAGGTTCGTCCTCTGGCGTCTTGATCTCTCAGTTACATACGGCTCCTAGCGCGTCCGCCTACGGCTACCAACATTCTGTCCTTCAAAATAGGGTGCTAGCCGCCTGTGCCACAAGAGCGCCCAAAAACTAAACAAACGGATTTCGTATGCTACCAAACCAGTTGATCGCTGATGTTTTGGCCTTCGGCAGAGTAAAATGTCGCTCTTTCCCCATCTTTCGTCTCCCGCGTGGCGAGCCTGCACGTCTTTCAGCCGATTTGGTATAAGTTATGTAGATTCTTAAGTTTGTAGATTGACTTGATGTTGTATTGACATTTACCCTCGATCGTGCTATTGTTAAAGCAGCACAATTAAGGATCTTTGGGGCAGAGTGAAATTCTCTACCGGCGGTAATGCTCTTACCCGTGGAGTGGTACAGAGACAAGCCCGAGAGCCGCAAGGCAGGATTCTGGTGAAATTCCAGGGCCGACGGTTATAGTCCGGATGAAGAAGATCCGTACATATTCACACCGAAGTGCAGTAGACACAGATTTGTCTGCTGTGCTTTTATGAGCGTTATCCTGTGGTTTTCTGCAGGGTCCGCTTCTGGTGAATAGTACACTGCCCCGTTACCACCTGGTAATGGGGATTTTTGTGCTTAGGAGAACGAGTTCATGCAACAGTCTTTACCTTACCAGTTATCACCAAAAGCCCGGCCTCAGCATCGGACGATTCAGCTCTCTCGGCACGCTTGGCAGTGGTTTGCCCTGCCGCTCAGCTTAATCGCAATTCTTTTGCTTTGGGAAACGATTGTGGTGGTTGGCGGCTATCAAGCCTTTATTTTGCCTTCGCCCAGCTTAGTGGCCAGTCGTTTTATTGATGCGCTTGGTCAAGGTTTTGCACCCAACTCCTTACTCTCACATAGCCGCGCTACCCTTACCGCCGCCCTGAGTGGCTTCGGTATCGCTCTAGCTATCAGCCTTGTTTTAGGCTATATTTTGGCCAAAGTTCCGCTTTTAGAACGAGTATTTGCACCTATCTTGGCGGCAACCCAAGCTGTACCGATCGTCGCACTCGCGCCGCTGATCATCCTCTGGGTCGGGGCCGATCTGCGTTCGAAGATTTTGGTTGCAGCACTCGTCACCTTCTTCCCCATTCTGAGCAGCACGATCGTTGCGCTGCGGGGCGTGCCCAAAGAGCTGCGCGAAATGGCCCAGATCAGTGGCGCCAATAGCTGGCAGACCCTGATCGCGATCGAGGCGCCGCTGGCCCTGCCGGTCTTCTTCGGCGGTTTCAAGGCTGGCTTGGCGCTCGCCACAACCGGCGCTGTGGTCGGAGAATTCGTGGCCGGACGCGAAGGCTTGGGCGCACTGATCAACATCGCGCGCGGTCTGTTCGACACACCGCTGATGTTTGTAGCCCTGCTGATGCTCGCCATCTCCACCCTGCTGCTCTACTTGGTTGCGACCCTGCTCGAACGCCTATTGATTCGCTGGGAGCCAACTAACTAAAGCTGACTGGGCTGAAGGCTATCCTTCAGCCCAGAGAGCGAATAAATCTCTCTTTAACTTTTGTTATAATCTGTCTATCTGCTTTCAGTGGCGATAGCAAGCACCTTCATGGCCAATCTTCGATTGGTTTGGGTGAGTGTGTGCTGTTTTCGCCTAGCAATTAAAGGATTAACTCACATGCTTCGACGTTTTTCGTTGATGTTGCTCGTGGCCTTGTGTCTGGCGGCTTGTGGCACGGCTCCAAGCAGCAATCCAGCATCGCAGACGGACGCTTCTTCTAATCCTAGCAGCCCGAGCAGCGCTCCAACTAACGTTGCTGACGCTTCCGCAAGCGGCGGCCAAGAATTGCGCAGTGTAACCTTGGCGATGTCGTATATTCCCAATGTGCAGTTCGCACCCTATTATGTCGCAGCGGCCAAAGGCTTCTATGCCGAAGCAGGCTTGGATGTGGTCTTCGACTATAACTTCGAGACCGATGTGATTCAGCGGGTGGGCGCTGGCGACGTCGAGTTCACAATGTCGGGTGGCACCTCGGTTTTGCTCGGTCGCCAACAGCAGATCCCGATCGTAACGGTTGCGACGATCACCCAGCACTTCCCGGGCGTCTTCATCAGCAAGGCGCGTGAAAATATTACCAGCGTTACCGATATGAAGGGTAAAACACTCGGTATTCCTGGACGCTTCGGCGCAAGCTACTATGGTCTCTTGGCGCTGCTCTACGCCAACGACATGACCGAAGCCGACATTGTTATCAACGAGATCGGCTTCACCCAAGTGCCAGCTCTGTTGGAAGACAAGGTTCAGATCATCACGGGCTATGTGATGAACGAACCAGTGATGTTACGCGAACAGGGCGAGGAGATCAACGTTATTCGCGTTTCAGATAGCTTCCCGCTGGCCTCTGATGGCATCGTCGTGAACGAGAAGCTTGTGCAAGAGGAGCCCGAACTGGTGCGCGCCTTTGTGCAAGCGACCTTAAAAGGCGTGGAATACACCATCAATAACCCCGATGAAGCCTTCGAGATCAGCCTCAAGCAACTGCCCGAGCTGACCGATCCCGAAGCTCAGAAGCTGCAGCGCAGCGTGCTCGCAGAGACGATTCTTTCGTGGCAGAGCGAAAAGACCAAAACCGAAGGTCTCGGCTATACCGACCCAGAGGTCTACGAAGCTACCGAGGTCTTTATGCGCGAGACCAACCTGCTGCAACAAGATGTCGATGTTTCCAAGACCTTTACCAACGAGTTTATTAAGTAACACAGTTGCTTAAATCGCAAACAGCTCAAAGCCTGTGCTTTGGGCTGTTTTTGTTCGTTTGGCCCGCGAAGAATGGTATGATGATCAAGCAAGAGAGAGCGTATCGAGACTGTAGCCTCTACGAACAAGAGAGAGCATGTATGACCATCAACACCATTCTTTTCGATCTTGACGGCACACTTTACCCCAACAACAACCCGATCTCGGCTGCGATCGATGTGCTTATGACACGTTACGTGCAGCGCCTGTTGGGCCTGCAAGACCCACAAGAAGCGATCAAGCTACGCCAGAGCAATTTAGCAAAGTATGGCATGACGCTCAACTGGCTGATTCAAGAGCACGGCATCGATCCCGATGACTATATGCGCTTCTGCCACAATATCGATTATCACGAATTCTTTCAAGCCGATAACGCCCTAAACGAACAGTTAGCCACCCTTCAAGGGCGCAAAATCATCTTCACCAATGCACCCAGCGAACACGCCGAGACTGTGTTGAGCCTGCTGGGCATTCGTCAGCACTTCGAGCAGATCTTCGATATCCGTTACAATAACTGGCGCGGCAAACCCCACAAAGAGGCTTATACTCGTCTGCTCGATGCGATCGCATGTCGCGCTCATGAATGCGTTTTGATCGAAGATTCGGCGCGCAATCTTCCGGTCGCCAAAGAGCTAGGTATGAGCACAATCTTTATCGGCAATGGCCCGATCGAAGCGGCCGACTTTGTAGCAGATTCGATTTACAAGGCCCTGCCCTACATTCAAAAGCTGCAAGAACAAACGGCTAGCCCGATAGTGTAAAAAAGGTCGCCGCCTTAGCGTCGAGGCGCAAGATCGAAGCTATGAAAGCTTCAAAGGAGCAGTGCAGCTATGCGGATCACAAAAATCGACACCTTTTTGGTGAACGTCGGCAATCGCAATTGGCCTTTCGTTAAAGTTTCAACCGATGAAGGCATTTATGGCGTTGGAGAGGCTTATTCGTGTGGGCCAGACAAAGCGACGGTTGAGGTTATTCGCGATTTCGAATCGTGGCTGATCGGGCGTGATCCGCGCAATATCGAGGGCCTGTGGCACTTGATGTACGCAGGATCGCGCTTCCCGGGCGGCTCGGTGGTGAACGCCGCCATCAGCGGGATCGAGCACGCGCTGTGGGATATCAGCGGTAAGGCGGCGGGTCTGCCGGTCTATCGTTTGTTGGGCGGCAGCTGTCGCCAACGGATTCGGGTCTATCAGTCGCCGCGCGGTGCGACCCCCGAGGCCCTAGCCGCAGATGCGTTGCGCCTGATCGAGCGCTACGGCTACACCGCCCTCAAGATCAATCCGCTGCCGCCCAACGCCCAAGAGCTGCCATGGAGCGCCGCTCTGCGTGGTGCGGTGGCGCGGGTCGAAGCGGTTCGACGGGCGGTCGGCGACGACATCGACATCGGGCTTGATCCACACGCCCAGATCTTTGAGCTAACCCGCGCCCTTGAGCTATGCAATGCTGTCGCGCCCTATCGCCCGATGTTTGTTGAAGAGCCGCTCAGGCCAGAAAATATCGAGGTTTTGGCCAAGCTCAATCAAAAGGTCGATATAACGCTGGCAACGGGCGAAATGCTCTACACCAAGTACCAGTTCCGCGACTTGATCGCACAGCAAGCGGTCGATATCATTCAGCCCGATATCTGCTTGACGGGCGGCCTTTTAGAGATGAAGAAGATCGCGGCTATGGCCGACGCGGCTTATATGAGCGTCGCACCCCACAACCCTTGCGGCCCGATCGCGACCGCCGTGAACGTCCACTTTGCAGCCAGCACTCAAAACTTCCTGATTTTAGAGTATCACCCCGACGACGAGTCGCCGCGACGCGATATTGTCGACGAGCCGATCAAGCTGGTCGATGGTTATTTGGAGCTGCCAGAGCGCCCGGGTTTGGGGATCGATCTTAACTTTGAGGCGCTGGGGCACTATCCCTTCCGCAGCTGGCATCGCCCCTTTCCGTTGCGCCCCGATGGTTCGCTCGCTTTTCAGTAGCCATCCCTGCTTTTGTCATTTGGAGAGACTTATTGTCATACTACATCCGTTTGATCAGTTTAGTACTCTGGCGGCTTGGTCTCTTCCCCAAAGCGGGCGCGCTAAGGAACGAATGGAAGCTAGCGACCTTTCCGCCATCACTGAAACAAAACGCAAGATCTCGCTTAGGCGTTGCGCTTGAGAATCACGATTGTGATATCGTCGTGTTGGGTTTGGTCGCCTACAAAGTTGCGCAGGGCCGCCAAGATCTGCTCGATGATCTGGGCGGGCGGGCTGGCATGATGTTGGCGCAGAATCGCTTTGAGACGCTCTTCGCCGAACATCTCTCGCCTGCTGTTCATGCTCTCGGTGACGCCGTCGGTATAGAAACAGATCAAATCGCCCACCTGCAGCTCGATCGTGCGCTGGTCGAACTGAGCCTCGGGCATAATGCCTAAGACAAGACCCTTGGCATGCAGCTCTTCGATCGAAGCCTCTTTAGCACGGTAGAGCAAGGGATAGTTGTGACCAGCGTTGGCGTAGCAGACGCTATGGTTTTCGACATCGAGCAAGGCATAGAAACAGGTTACAAAGAGGCCCGCCCGCGATTCGTCGAGGATCAGACGGTTGGTGTCTTTCATCACGGTGATGGGCGTGCGCCCACCGCTGGCATTGGCGCGCAATAGGGTGCGCGAAAGCACCATAAAGAGGGCGGCCGGAACGCCTTTATCGGTCACATCGGCGATCACTAAGCCGAGCTGCTTGGGCGTAGGCGCTTTGTGAGGCGCGCGCCCCTTGAGGCTCGCGATCAAGGGCAGATCGCGCGGCACCAACTGCTCTTGCCCGCTCTCGTAGAAGGGAATGAAGTCGTAGAAGTCGCCACCGACTTGGCGCGCCGGCAGATAGAAAGCATCGATCTGATAGCCCGGGATGTCGGGGCGGCTGTTGGGCAAGAAGCTGGCCTGAATATCGCGGGCTAGGTCGAGCTCTTGCTCAAGCTTTTGGCGTCCGAGCGACTCTTGCTGCAGACGGTCGCGCTCGATGGTTTGCGCCAAAAGGCTGGCGAGCAGTTCGAGGGTTTGCACTTCATCGTCAAGAAAGCTGCGGGCCGCATGTGAGTTGACCATCAGGGTGCCAACCGGCGCGTTGGCAACTTGAACCGTCACACACATATGGCCTGCGAAGCTTTGCTTGGCTAACAGCTCGGGCAGGGTCTCGAAGGTGTCGTCGGCCAGATTGCTCGAGCGCTCGGGCAGATACCAGAGGTGGGGCTGATGATGGTCGAGCACTACCGGCCAAGCTGTGTTTTCGGGCAGATCCCAGCCGTGGGTGGCGCGCAAGATCGCTTGGCCTGCCTCTTCGTCGGCTTCGATATAGGCGCAGGCATCGGCTTGCAACATGCGCGCTCCTACACGCACAAGGCGCTGCAAGGCCGGATCGAGCGCTTCGGCCAACAGCAGCTCTTGCGAGAGCCGCAAAAGCGCGCCCTGTTCTTGCACTCGCCTGACCTTGACTTGCTCGTAGAGCTGGGCGCGCGCAATGGCTGTGCCCAACAGGTAACCCGCCGCCGAAAGAAGCTGGAGTTGGGCCGGTGTAAAGCGTGCCCATTCGCTGGTGGCAACGTTTAGAATGCCCAAGATCTGCTCGCCGCTGTAGAGCGGCACCGAGGCATGCTGAAACAGGCCGCGTTTGTCGCCAACCGCCGTGCGTAAGCGGGTGCAGCGCACCATGTTGACGGCTTTGGTCAGCTTGCCTGCCAGGCAAAACTCTTGACAATCGCAGGGTCCTTGCCAAGCAGGGCCAGGGTAACTGATAGCTGGCGGCAGATCGTGACGAGCTGCCAGCCGAAAATGTCCGTTCTCCTCGAGCAGAAAGATCCAACCACTGTGTAAGCCCATCAATTCGATGATCTGTTGTAGGGCTTGCTCGATCGCTTCACGTATGTCAACTGCTCGGTTGAGGGTTTGTGCTAGCGAATTGAGCGTGGTGAGCTCTACAATACGCTGTTGACTATCAGTCAGCGCCATACACTTCCTTGCACCTTGTGCAACAAGAACAACAACGAGTGGTGGAAGGAGTCCACCACCCGTCGTACTGATTAATCATTCCATTAACAGATCAACCTGTCCTCAACAGCGTATAGTGATCGAGCCTAGGTGCGCTTATGGACAGAGGGAAGCTGCAATAGGTTGGCGAATGCGCCTTAGCCATCAGAGTAAGGAGTGCGAATACAGTGCTCTTAAGGGCTGGGGACAGTTCGCTCTGTTGCGTAATCAGTCCTATTTTGCGTTTTCTTTTTTACGACTAATCGAAACGCCATCTCGCAATGGAATTATGACCGATTCGAGCTGTGGATGGCTCATAACAGCGCGGTTAAAACGCTGAATACCACGCACCGTCGGCATGGCATCTTCTTCCAAGACTTGAGCACTACACAAAACGTTATCGCTGATCAACAAACCGCCGGGTCGCAGTAATGGCACACACATCTCGAGCGCAACGAGTGCGAGATCGTTTTGACGAAGATTGCGCAAATTGTCGAGAAAGATGATGTCGTACGGGCCTTCCAGACGCGAAAGCTCTTCCTGCCACTGCCCGGTCAAGATCTGCAATTGTTCGCCATAACCCGCGCGATCGACGAATTCGCGAGCCAGCCGATAACGATTCGGCTCTTCCTCAATTGCCGTCAATTTCCCGCCCACCGGACCGACCGCTTGAAGCAGCCACATAGCTGCATAGCCGGTTGCTGTTCCGATCTCCAACGCTTCACGCGCACCGATGCTCTTGGCGAGGATATAGATCAACTGCCCTTCGGTCGGCCCAAGCAATGGCAGACCGTGCTTGTGGGCACGTTGTTCTAGCTCGGCAAACACATCGTCGCGTGGAGGCATCAATGAGGCAATATAGTCTTCGATTTGGAGATTTGTGATATCGTAGCGCATGTACAGATTTCCCCGTCCTTGTAACGGATGGTTGTAAGCCTCAACCTCGATTGTACCACAAAAGCACCTATCTTTAGCGGAAATCTAGACTTTAGCGGAAATCTAGAACTTTCATACGATAAGGCGCAATCTTACCATGCCCGATCACACAGATAGTATACGCCATAGCACAAACCATTGCTATTCACTTGAGAGCCTCTAGTTGTCACTTTTGTTACAAGATACAGCCGATTATAAAACAATCTTTATAGGAGAATTACGAGAACGCAACGAGTTAGAAGCCCTTTAAACGGGTTCAGCATGTTATACTGCGAGGCAAGTGAGTTGGTGCCAAAGATGCACAATCAACAGAAGGGAGCGAAGATGACCAGTAAGCCTAACCCCATCCCCGCCCCACTGCTACAACAACTACACGAACACCTCGCTGCGATCTACCCCGCCGATCAGGTCGAATCGACCTACAAAGCGCTCGTCAGCCAGATCGAAAGCTTTCGCCAAGCCCATCCCGAGCTAGCCACAGGCACAACAAGCGAACGCTTCAGCGAGCGCGATGTGATCTTGATCACCTACGGCGACCAGATTCGCGAAGAGGGCAAAGCGCCGCTTCAAAGCCTCTACGAAGTCTTGTCGAGCTACACCGGTGATGTGCTGAACGGAATCCACTTTCTGCCCTTCTTCCCCTACACCTCCGATGATGGCTTTTCGGTTGTCGATTATCTGCAGATCAACCCAGCGCTCGGCACATGGAACGACGTCGAACCCTTCCGCCAGCACTTCAAGCTGATGTTCGACTTTGTGATCAATCATATCTCGGCCAGCAGCGCTTGGTTCCAAGGCTTCTTAAACGGCGATGAACGCTATAAAGACTACTTTATTGTGGTCGATCCTTCGATCGACCTATCGCAGGTGACCCGCCCGCGCGCCCTACCGCTGCTAACACCTTTCGAAACCGCGCGCGGCACCGAATATGTCTGGACCACCTTTAGCGCCGATCAGATCGACCTCAACTTCGCCAACCCAGCGGTGCTTTTAGACATGACCCACGTTATGTTGGAGTATGTGGCGCACGGAGCGAAGCTGCTGCGCATGGACGCTGTGACCTACCTCTGGAAGACGATCGGCACAAACTGCGTGCACCTGCCCCAAACCCACCGCGTTGTGCAGCTCTGGCGCACCGTGCTCGACGCGGTTGCGCCGCAAACGCTGATCGTGACAGAGACCAATGTGCCCCATCTCGAAAACATCAGCTACTTCGGCGATGGCCACAACGAAGCCCAAATGGTCTATCAGTTCCCGCTGGCGCCGCTGACGCTCTACACCTTCAACAAGGCTGATTCGAGTGTTTTGCAACAGTGGGCCGGCACGCTCGAAACACCTTCGAGCCAAACGACTTTCTTCAACTTCTTGGCCTCGCACGATGGCATTGGTGTGCGCCCGACCGAAGGCATTTTGTCGCAAGCAGAGCGCGACGAGCTGGCCGAGCGCGTTATCGAGCACGGTGGCTTTGTCTCGTACCGCAACAATCCCGACGGCACCCAGAGCCCCTACGAGCTGAACATCAACTATTTCGATGCGCTCAACAACCCCGAAAGCGACGAGCCGCTCGATGTCCAGATCGATCGTTTTATGGCTTCTCAAGCAATTATGCTCAGCTTGGCTGGAGTGCCGGGCATCTATGTGCACAGCCTGTTCGGCAGCCGCAGTTGGCGCGAGGGTGTCGCGCAAACCGGCCACAACCGCACCATCAATCGCCAAAAGTTCGAGCGCGCCCGTCTCGAAGCAGAGCTCAACGATCATAATTCGCTTCGTTCGCGCGTCTTCGAGCGCTATCGCACCCTGATCCAAACCCGCACGTCCGACAAAGCCTTCCATCCCAACGGCGGCCAGCAGATCATTCCCTGCGATCCGGGCCTGTTCTGTTTTGTGCGCAGCGCTCCCGATGGCACTAGCCAAGTGCTCTGCATCACCAGCGTTGCCCCCGAGCCGCGCCAGCTATCGCTCAATCTCAGCTCGTACGGTATTGCAAGCAGCAGTCGCATGCTCGATCTCATCAGCAATCAAACCTATCAAGTCGATACCGATGGGCGCTTGAACTTCCAGGTCGAGCCGTACCGTGTGCTCTGGCTCAAAGCCTAGCTTCTAAAAGAACCGTGCCCTAAGTTTGTTAAAGGGCACGGTTCTGCTCGACAACACGCTCTGTTTTTCTTGGTCTATCTATCGCTGGCGGAGAGGTCTCAACCTCCCATCCGTTCCTCAGCGCGTCCGCCTACGGCTACCAGCATCCCGCCCTCCCATGCGGCTTCTCAAGCGTGTGCGCTGTATTCGCTGCCTTCGCCGCCTAAAGATCATCGTTGTCTTCGACAAACGTAGCCGCCGAGGCGTACCCTGAGCCTGTCGAAGGGCATGCTTCGGCGGTTTTAGCATTCCCAAGCTCTAAAGCAGTCACACAAATATCTCAAGACAAATCCCTTAAAAGACTCAGTGCCTTGTGGTGAATAATAGGCCCTCATCCCCCAACCCTTCTGCCGCAAGCAGGAGAAGGGAGCAAGGCTGCCTGTTTCCAATAACGATGTAAATTGTTTAAATTGTCTTTGGTATAAACTTAGTTTTTCAAGTGCGTTATTTTCGCATGAAACTTGTTAAAAATCTTGTCAATACTCAGTGTCTCAGTGCCTTGCGTGGTAAATAAAAACAGTGCCTCGTGTGGTGAAAAACTTGAAAAGCCGTACCCTTCGGCAAGCAATTTCTGCGCTTAAAGGGTACGGCTTGCTGATTCTAGAAGGAAACTTCGAGGGTATCGTTGACGCCGAGCTGCAGTTCGTCGCTGAAGACCAAAGTCAGGCCATTGTCGTCCGCTGCGACGCTGCACTCGACCGCGCTGCCGTTGAGGCTGACGCTGGCGCTGCTAGCGTTGACTTTGCCCAACGAGAGCTGCTTGAGGGCTTGGCTGCCGTAGCGCACCTCAAGGCTGGCCTTGTTGGCGTTCTGGCTGAAGCTGCCCCAAGCGGTGCCGGTGCTCCAGAAGGAGCGGAAGTCGCCAGACTGAACCGGAGCGAAGCCCAACGAAGCTTGATCAACATCGGCGCGAGCGCCGCTCAAGGCGATCAGCAAAGCCCAGCTCGCCATACTGCGCGCGTAGTGGTGGCCACACTCGACCTCGTTCCACGGGCTGCGCTTGTAGCCATCTTGGCGGTCGCGCACGCTCTGCACGATCTCCAAGCCCTCGTCGACCCAGCCTTCAAAGATCAGATGGGCGGCGACTTGGTATTCGATACCCGTCCAAACCTCGTCTGAGTAGGGGAAGGGGAAGCGCGGGCGTCCGCCGTGCGGCCAGCTACACAGCAACAGACCGGCTTCGTCGTTGAGAGCGTAGGTGCGCTGGCAGTTCACATGCTCGCGGAAGTCGCGCAGGAAGTTGTACGTATGCACGGCCTTGATCGCACTGCGCACATGCTCGAGCGGCAGCAGATCGCCCAAACCGAGCATGCGGGCGTGCAACTGTGCCAACAGTTGGTCCGAGAGACAGCCCGTAGCGTGCTGGTACTTGTGCTCGTTGATGTCGTCGAGGCGTTGCACGTAGTATTCGCCGTTCCAGAGCACTTCGTCGAGGCGCGCACTGCCGCGCTCGAATTCGGCCCGACAGCGAGCCGCTAGCTCCGGCTCGCCCATCACCTTGGCGAGCTCTTCGACGGCGCGCAGACCAGCCAAGTAGTGAATGCCACACAGTGGGTTGGGACCATAGAATTCGATGTCGTAGGTGTTGTGCTGGCGCCCATCGAGCAAGCCGTCGTTATCGGTATCCCAATGTTTGCCCGCGTAGTCGATCGCGCGCTTCACGCCCGGCCAGACCATTTCAAGCCACTGCTTGTTGCCGCTCAGCAGCCACTCGCGATAGACACGCAAAATACTGCCCATCTGTCCGTCGACGGCGGCCTCGGGCTTCTGATCGCCCCACGACCAAACGAACTGATCGCCGAAGGTCTTGTAGGTGCGGAAGCTCATATAGCCGTCCTCTTCGGTCTCGATCACAAACTCGATTCGGCGCATCTCGCGTTCGAGTGAGGGGAAGAGGTAAGCCACCGTGTAGGCGTAGCTCCAGACGTGGGTACAGTTGCCATCGCAGCTTCCGCCATCGTCGAAACAGCCTTCATAAGCCATAAAGCGCCCATCTTCCAGCCAGAAACAGGTCGGGCTGCGCACCACGGGGATGTTACCAGCCAGGGCGTCGATCACGCTGGGCGGCAGAGTGCTATCGAAGAGCGACTGCTGGAAGCGGCGGCTCTCTTCGGTCAGACGTGGCAGCTCTTTGACCAAATATTGAGCGGTCGCCCACGAGTTCTCGAAACGGGTGGCGTAGTGGTTGCGAATGGTCTTGTCGGTCGGCTTGCCCCAGCTATGCAGCCGATTCGGGAACGACCAGGTGATGAAGAAGCGGTATTCGCCGCTGGCGCCGGGTTGCAGCGTATCAACCAGACCGAGCGAGCCGGTATCGCTATGGCCGGGAGCGCTCGGGGTGTCGTAGTTGAAGTCGGTCAGTAGGCCATCTTCGTGTAGATCGTCCCAGAAGTCTTGCAAGAAGTCGAACCAAGCGCCGCGTAACCAAGCGCGTTTGTAGGTGACTTGACCGCTGAAGTCGCTGCTCAAGCTCAGATCACCGTAGCTCAGATCGCTCGGCTTGAACTGTTCAGAGCGCAGGAACAGGCCACGTAGACCGTCTTCCTCGCGCCAATCGTTCACATTTTGACCAACTCCACCTCGTCCCAAGTTGCCGAAGCGATCGTAGCCGATGCCGCCGACTGGGTTGGCCAGCGATCCGACCACGGTCAAGTTGACGGGCTGTTCAGCGCGGTTGGTGATGCGATAGGTCAGAATGGCGCAGGGTATGCCCGAGTCTTCGGGGTTGAGCGGAATGAGCGGGTTAAAGGCTTCGAGCGAAATATCGAGCGGCAGCTTCGGGTCGCTGAATGTGATCCGGGCGAAGGGATATTCGCCCACCATTTCCGAGCTGGCCATGCGAGGCAGGCCGCCGCCCGAGACTGGGTGGTAACCATGCGAGAGATTGTGCGGCTTCTGAAGCGGCCCTTCGATCACGCGGGTGATCGCCTCATCGCTACCGAACTGAGCGCGCAAAGCGAAGAAGGTGTTGGGAAGCACACATCCCTTGTTGGCGCTGTTGAAGATCTCCCAGTCGCGCAGTTCGCCACGCGCACCCAGAGAGACATTGCCTGTGCCGATGCCGCCGAGCGGGAAGAGCGCAGCCGTAGCTGCGGCGTCGTATCTACGAGTAGCCTTTGTTGTCATTCCAATCTCCGATGATCAATGACGGACGCTGTCAGACTGCCTAGCTATTCAGTTGTAGAACGAGTGTTGAGCTTGCGCAGTCGTTGCAAATCGATCGCGCAAGCTCGCTGAGATTAGGCCGGAATCGTGAAACTGGCTTGTTCGCCAGCTGTGATGGTACGGCTCGCTTCGAGCGTGAGGCTGCCAGCGCCGCTCAACTCGATTTCGCGCAGGCTCAGGCTGCCGTGTTTAACTTCGAGCGTAAGCTGGTAAGCTTGACCGTTGCGCTCTTGGCGGCAGATGCCCCAGGCGCTGCCGTTCGACCAAAAGACTTGGCCGAAGGCATCGGCAGTGAAACGAATACGCTGCTTGGGAGCCGAATAGTTGAAACCGCTCAAGGCTAAGACGGCTGCCCAGCTCGCCATAGCACGAGCGTAGTGATGGCCGCATTCGGCCTCGTTAAACGGACTGCGGCGCTTGCCGGTGTAGCGGGCGCGGATAGCGCTGATACAGCGCAGACCCTCTTCGATCTGGCCTTCGTAGAGCATGCCGATCGCAGCGGTGTACTCGAAGCCCGTCATCACCTCGTTGAAGTAGGGGAAGGGGCGCTTGGGCCGATTGCCGCGCGGGTAGCTGGCCATCAATAGGGCCGATTCGTCGGCGAGGGCGAAGCTGCGCATATGGTTGAAGTGACCGAACAGATTCTCGCGGAAGTTGTAGCGCAGAATGCTGCTGAGCGTGCTCTTGACCTGCGCAGGATCGAGCAGATAGCCGAGGCCGACCACGTGAGCGAAATATTGCCCAACCAGCTGATCGACCAGACAGCCGGAGCCGAGCTGCAGTTCGGGGTTGTCGAGGTCGCGCGCGCCCATGCTGGCGTGGCGCAAGCCTTCGGCAATAAAGCCATCTTTGCCGACCGGGCGAATCTGGTGCTCGTAATATTCGCCGTTGAAGAGGTTCTCTTCCGTCCACTTGCGGCCACGCTCGTAGAGATCGTAGCAGGTGGCGGCGAACTCGTCATCGCCGAGGTGCTTGGCCATCTCTTCGGCCGAACGCAGCGCACCCAGATACCAAACCTCCATCTGGGGGTTGGGGCCGTAGTACTCCACATCCATCGTGTTGTGCTGACAGCCCTCCATCACGCCGTCGCGGTCGGCATCCCAGCCACCTTTGATCCAGCAGAAGGACAAAGCCGCCTTGGCGCGCGGCCACAGGCTGCGCAACATCGCGTCGTCGCCCGAAAGCTGCCAGTCGCGGTAGAGCTTCATAATGCAGCCCATCTGCCCGTCGGCGGCGGCGATGCCCCATTGGGTCGCGTATTCGAGCGGCAAGTGCACACGGAAGCTCATATGACCGTCGTCGCGCGTGGCATGCATAAACTCGATCTCGCGCATGCTGCGGGCCAGATCGCCGAACAAGAAGGCCGTCGCCTGCTCGTAGTTCCACACGTGGGTACACGAGCCGTAGCAGGAGCCGTGATGGTCGTGGCAGCCTTCCCATCCCCAAAAACGCCCGTCGGAGGTGCGGAAACAGGTTTGGCTGCGCAGCGTGCTCAGGTTATAGAGCGCCGCCTCTTTCACTACTGCGGGCAGATCGCTGGCGCAGAAGCTCTCGACGAAGTCGAGCGTATCGCGTTCGAGCGCTTCCAACTGCAGCAAGGTCTTGACTGCCACATCCCAAGCGTCGCTGTAGCTCAGGGCGTAGTAGTTGCCGACGATCTCGCCGCCCGCTTCGGCGGCGCCACCTTCGAGCCAGGCTCCTTCGCCGTGCGGCGTCCAAGTCGGGCGATTCGGGAAGTGCCAGCTCAATAGGAAGGTGATGCTATCGCTCTGACCCGGCTCCAAGCGCATGCGAGCCGCCACTGAAGCCATGGGTTTTTCGACGCCTGCCTCGGGGCGTTCTTCCAGCGCGCCGTCTTCGCTGAAGTCATCCCAAAAGTCCAGCAGTGTATCGCCCCAGTTGAGCTTGGCCCAGTTGGTGCGGGTCGAAACATCGCTAGCTGTTGTGCTCAAGGCGATCGTGCCCGCCTGAGGCGCGTTGGGATTCACGCCATCGGAGCGCAGTAGAACGCCCTGCAAGCCGCCGCTGCTGCGCTTCTCGTTGCGGTTGTTGAGCGGTGCGCCCTCGAAGCCGTCGTAACCTATGAAGTTCTCGATGCTGCCGCTGATCGCCACCGTCAGCGCTGTTTGGCCGATGTTAGTGACCACATAGCGCAGCATCGCGAACGGGATTCCGCTGCGATCGGCGTCGCCCGGAATGAGCGGGTTGAAGGCTTGCAGACGGACCGTCACAGGCATGGCTGGGTCGCTGAGCAGCACTTGGCCGAAGGGATAGGCTGCTTCGAACGAGCAGTTGCGGAAGCGCGGCAGGCCGTGGTTATGGGCGATCGCGCCGCTCGAACCTTCGAATAGGGCGTCGTCGAGCGGCCCTTCGAGCGCGCTGGCTTTGGCCTCGCCGCCGTCGGGGCGCACATAGATCGCAAAGAAGCTCTGGCGCGGCGTAAAGCCTTTGGCCGGTCGGTTGACGATCTCCCAATCGCGCAGGTCGCCGCGCCCACCCAGCGAGATGGTACCGGTGCCGATACCACCCAGCGGAAGGGCGATTTTTGCAAGTTGTGTATGGTCGTGGCGCGTCAAGACGGGCCAAGTTGTGAGTTTGCTAGACATACTCGATCCTTGTCGGCAACGATGCCGTATCTCAATGTGGCGAAATTAGCCCTTCAGGCCGGTTTGAGTCACACCCTCGATAAACCAGCGTTGGGCGAACAGGAACACTAATAGTACCGGCAAAATGGTCATAGTCACACAGGCCATCACGATCGATGGGCTGCCACTGGCCATAAAGCCGCGCAAAGCCGTCACACCCAGCGGTAGAGTCATTTTTTCCCAACTGTTCAGGAAGATGTACGGCCCAAAGTAGTTGTTCCATGTTCCGTTAAAGGTCAGAATCGCCAGTGCCGAAAGCACTGGAGAAGCTAGAGGCAGCGCGATCTTAAAGAAGGTTGCCCAGACGCTTGCTCCATCCATTTTGGCGGCGTCGATCAGGTCTTGCGGCATAGTCAAGAAGAACTGGCGTAGCAGGAAAACGCCGAATACGCTGGTCAAGCCGGGCAGTATCAAGGCCCAGTGGCTATCGAGCAAGCCGAGCGTACGCATAATGATGAACACCGGAATGATCGTCACCTGCCCCGGCACCATCATGGCCGCCAACAAGAGCACAAACAACACTTCACGCCCGGGGAAGCGCAAGCGTGCAAAAGCGAAGCCCGCCATCGAACAGGTCAGCAGTTGGCCGATCGTAGTGATTAGGGTCACCTTGACGCTGTTGTAGGCGAAGGTTAAGAAGGGCACATTCGACTGAAAAACAGCGGCGTAGTTTTCCCAGTGCCATTCGGTCGGCAACCAGGCTGGCGGGAGTTTATACGATTCGCCGAATGGCCGCAGCGATGTCGAAAACATCCACGCAAAGGGCATGGCCATCAGAACTGCCCCGATGGAGAGCACGACGATCGCAAGCACATCCAAGCTACGATCCAAGGTTATCAGCTTACGCTCGCTGCGTTGGGACACACGCACCTGTGAAGTTGTTGCCATGAGCGTTCCTCGTCACTCGTAATGAACCCACGACTGTCCGACTCGGAATTGGAGCAGTGTCATCAGCATAATCACTATAAACAGCGTGATCGCTACTGCCGATGCGTAGCCCATTTCAAAGCTCTGGAAGGCTTTTTCAGTGATGTACATCACGATACTTCGGCTGGCATCGCCCGGCCCGCCGCCGGTCAGCACCATAATCGAATCGAAGACCTGCAAGGCACCGATCATAAAGATGATCATATTGAAGAAGAGGGTCGGTGTGATCAACGGCAGCGTGACATAGCGGAAGAGATGCCAGCGATTCGCGCCATCGATCTGGGCCGCCTCGTAATAAACTTGGGGAATGTTTTGGAGTCCAGCTAAAAAGACCAGCATAGCAAAGCCAGTATTCTTCCAGACATCCATAATGATGATCGAAGGCAGCACCCATTGGCGGCCGCTCAGCCAAGGAATCGCTTCGATGTTGAGCAAACTCAGATAGTAGTTGAAGACGCCGGTATCTTTTTGATATAAGAACTGCCAGATGATCGACGAATAAACCAAAGCGACCAAAACTGGGAAGAAATAGGTCGTTCGGAAGATATATTTCAAGAAATCGGGCATTTTGCGGTTGATCATCACCGCCAAAATGAGGCCGATCCCCACATTCAAACTAACCGCAAGCACCGTAAAGAAGACGGTATTGCCATAGACCGTCCAAACGCGTGGATCTTTGAAGAGATTGATATAGTTATCGAAGCCAACGAACTTCGCCGGCGAGAGCATATCGTATTGGGTGAAACTGATACCAACTGCGGCAATAATCGGCCCGATCACAAAGACCAAATAGCCGATCAGGGTCGGTAAAATAAAAAGATAGCCAGCCACAGCTTCACGTTGACGATCGTTAGCGAGCCAGCGGCGTGTAAGCGATGGGGCTTGCACCTTTGCCATAGCGATGCTCCTGCTCGTTTCGAATAGGTATCTGGGCAAAGAGCGTGGCCCTTGCCCAGATACGTGGCGCTTTAGCCCTTGAGTTTCTCCATAGAAGCCGACAGTTCCGTATGAGCAGCCTTGAGCGCATTCTCCATCGAGGTCGAGAGGCTCATTGCTTCGCCCAAGTGGCGCATAATGATCGTTTCGACATCGGTAAAGTTGGCCGGGCTGGGAACCGGTTTGCTGTCTTTGAGGCTGCCATAGAAGATCTTCGAATTGCTTGGGAACTGCAGGAATTCGGGGCTTTCGGCGACCGAACGGCGGGCCGGAATCGCCACACCAGCATCGGCGGTCGCTTGGATCGTCTCTTTGCTACACAGCTCTTTGATGATCTCCCAAGCGATATGCTTGTTTTTGCTTTGCGAACAGACACCCCAACCACCGACGCCATGCACCGAAGTGCCCGCCGTTTTGCGCGGCCAGTACTGTACGTCGAAGTCGCGGAATCCGTTCTTGATAAAGCCTTGGATCGGCCAGTGGCCCCAACCGCTCATAGCGACCTTGCCAGCGGCAAAGAGCGCACCCGTATCGGTGCCCTCAACGGCGGGCGCGACTTTGTGGGTGTGAACAAGGTCGTAGACGAAGCTATAGGCTTCGAGCACCTTGGGATCATCGAGGTTCGAGGCCGTCCAAGCATCGTCGAGCTGGTTGGTGCCGTTGGTTAGCAGCCATGGCACAAGGCCGAAGTTGAAGTAGGGTACGCCGAAGCCATAGATCTGATCGGCTCCACTACCGCGCGTCAGCTCCTTAGCGATCGCGAGGAAGTCGTCCCAGGTCCAGTCTTCTTTGGGTGGCTCGATACCCGCCTCTTTGAACATCTTGGTGTTGTAGTAGATCACCATGTTGTTCCACGAGTGCGGCATCAACCAGAGCTTGCCATCGACTTCAAAGGCCTTGGTCAGCGCCGGATCGACATCGTCGGTCAGCTCCTTGGCGCCGGGGTCTTGAGCGATATAATCGTCGAGCGGATCAACAAGATTTTTGCTGATCAACAAGCGAGCGCCCTCGATCGCGATGTTGATAATGTCGGGGGCTTGGCCGCCAGCGATCTGAGTCGTAACTTTGTTGGTGAATTCCGACCACGAACCACTGGGCACAAAGTTATCTTGAATCGTGATATTGGGATAGCGTTTGTTGAAACGTGCGTATGCAGCATTGTAGATCTCTTTATCGGCATCGCCGCCGAAGTTAAAGATCGAGATGGTAGCTTTTGTATCAGCCGTGAGCGTGTTATCGCCGCTGCCACTATTTACAGCAGGAGCGCTCGTATTACTACCACCGCTGTTACTACCACAAGCTGCCAAAAGAGTGGCTACACTGCCTGCACCCATTAAGCGTAAAAAGTTGCGCCGAGAGCTTGACCGCCTGAGTTCGCCCATGATCAGCCTCCTTGCTGGGATATCTGTTTCAACGAGCCATGTGTAAGGCGATTATAGTTCATGCACTAAATTTAGTCAATAGTTAAGTGTAAACTTAAGTAGTAAAATTTAGTGTATTTATTGACAGAGTTTAAGCTTCCTCGTATAGTCATTAAAATATGGGCAGAACGAATCATCAAAAAGAAGCAGAGAGTATCATGAAAGATGGACCACGCGGAACGAGCACCATCAAAGATGTTGCAGATGCAGCCGGAGTCTCTACGGCTGCGGTATCGCTGTTTTTAAACGATCGCCCCGGGATCAGCCAAGCTACACGCGACCGGATCGCAGCGGCAATCGAATCACTAGGCTACGTGCCGCGTGGCAGCGCGTCGCGACGTCCAAGCAGTGGGGCTTCAAATTTCGTCAGCTTGTTGGTCGAAAAACTGCCGCTTTCATTGCACAGCGATCACTTCTATTCGGCTGTGGCCCAAGGGGTGCAGGCCGAAGCCGAACGACTTGGCTACAATTTGGTCTTGACGGTGGTTGATCCAAACCAACAAGGTTTGCCGCGCGCCCTAGCGGAACAACACGTGGCGGGCGCAGTCGCTTTGGGGGGAGGCGACATCACCGATACGCTGCTCGACGCCATCAAACTCTCCGAGATCCCGCTGGTTGTGGTCGACAATCAAAGCAATTCGAGCCAGATCGACTGTGTTGTAACCGACAACCAATACGGTACCTATCAGCTCATTCGTTATCTGGCCGAGCTGGGCCATCGTCGCATCGCCATCATTCTAGGCCCCGAAAAGTACAAAAGCCTCAACGAACGCTATATCGGCTATCGCCAAGCTATGTTCGATCTTGGTCTCGGCTTCGACGAAAGCCTGGTTCAGCCCAATCTATCGCAAGGCATTCCGCGCAAGGGCTACCTTGAGATGATGAGCCTGCTTGATCGCGACCCATGGCCGACAGCCGTGTTTGCAGTCAGCGATCGCACTGCCCTGGGCGCGCTCGAAGCCCTGCGCGAGCGCGGGATCGAAGTGCCGCGCCAGATCAGCCTCGCCGGCTTCGACGGCATCGAGCCGGGCCAGTTGGCCAATCCAGCCCTCACAACGGTCAGCTCACGCAAATACGAGATGGGCGTGGTCGCCATGCAGCGCCTCGATGCGCTGATCAATGGCCGAGGCACGTCGCCGATTAGACATGTGCTCTATACCGATCTGATCGTTCGCGAATCGACGGCAGCTCCCAGTTAGTTACACAAGATCTTTCGTTCGGTACGAGCAAATCCGGTTGGTACGTTCAGCACTCTGGCGGCGAGGCTTCTCCCTTCCATTCGATTTCAACCGCGTCCGCCTACGGCTACAAACAGCTATCCCACCAAACGAGGTCGCCTCTGTTTGTGCTACGAAGCCGCCCGACCAACCGACGAACCAAACGGATGTTGTAACTGCTTCTTTTCGGTATGGCTTAGCAGATTGAGCAGCCATCGCTGTTGTGAGAGCCACGATTGGGCAGCTACGCTCTCACAACAGCACTCGTCGCGCAAGCTCTCCCAAGCGCATTGAGAGCTTGTTTGGAAGCAGGGCGAAGCTATGCTACCCTTAACCGCACACCGTTCTGTGAGCGAAAAAGGAAGAGTTTATGCAAACACATTCCAGCCCTGAAGTCATAACTCTCGGCAATGTGCTGGTCGAAGTAATGCGACTTGAGCGTGATATCTCGCTGGGCCAACAGGGCGAACTATTCGCAGGCCCCTACCCAAGCGGCGACCCTGCGATCTACGCCGACACCGTGGCGCGCCTGGGCGGCTCGGCGGGTTTCATCGGCGTCATTGGCGACGACGACTTTGGGCGCTGCATCATCGAGCGCTTCGAGCGCGACGGCGTCGATTTTTCGCGCGGTATCGTCTCGAAAACGCATACCACTGGGGTCGCCTTCGTGGCCTACTTCAGCGATGGCAGCCGCCGCTTTATCTTCCACTGGCGCGACGCCGCCTCTGGCCAGCTCAGCCCACAGCAGATCGATCCCGCCTACATTCGGTCCGCCAAGTGGGTGCATATCACCGGATCGACGCTCGGCGTGAACGAGAACTGTCGCGCCGCCGTTATGCGCCTGTTGGAGCTGCTCGACCCCACCACCATCGTCAGCTTCGACCCCAACATTCGCCCCGAAGTCTTGACCGTCGAGCAGATCCGCGAACTCTGCCAGCCTGTGCTCGAACGGGCCAACCTCTTTCTGCCTAGCGCGAGCGAAGCCATGCTCTTTACGGGATCCGCCAGCGACGAAGAGGGCTGTCGCCTCTTGGCTGCCCAAGGCAAACGCGTGGTGCTGAAGCTGGGCGCCCAAGGCTGCTGGGTCTTCGAGGGTCAGCGCGATCAGCGCGTCGCGGGCTTTGCCGTCGAAGAGGTCGACCCGACCGGCGCGGGCGATTCATTTAGCGCAGCTTTGACGGTTGCCCTGCTGGAAGGCCAAGATCTGGTCAGCGCAGCGCGCTTCGCCAACGCGGTCGGAGCCTTGGCAGTTACCAAACGTGGCCCCATGGAAGGCGCAGCGACTCGCGCCGAAGTAATGGCTCTGCTCGCATAGATTCCGCAGAGAGCTGGTATACTATCGCTACCCCCTGCAATGAGGCAATTGAAATACAAAAGCGAGGATGCATATGACAGCCATGGTTAGCCAGCATAACCAACTAGCGATCGACGGTGGCACCCCTGTTCGCAGCAAGCCGTTCGGCCCTTGGCCGCTCTGGGACGAGCGCGATGAAGAAGCCCTTTTGCGAGCGCTCCGTTCTGGCAATTGGGGCATCGGCGGCGACGAGACCGAGCGTTTCGAACAAGAGCTGGCCGAAGCTGCTGGCGCACGTTACGCCTTGACTGTTACCAATGGCACCGCAGCCCTCGAAGCGGCTCTGCGAGCTTGCGGCGTGGGCTACGGCGACGAAGTGATCGTGCCGCCCTACACCTTTATTGCCACTGCCTCGGCGGTGCTGCTGGTGGGCGGAATCCCCGTATTTGCCGATATCGACCCCAACACCTTCAACATCGACCCCAACACCATCGAAGCTCTGATCACGCCCCGCACCAAAGCCATCGTGCCCGTACATATCGGTGGCTTGCCTGCCGACATGGATGCGATTATGGAGATCGCGCGTCGCCACAATCTGTTGGTGCTCGAAGACGCCTGCCAAGCGATCGGCGCGACGTGGCGCGGCCAGTGGGTCGGCGCTATCGGCGATATCGGTTGTTATAGCTTCCAGTCCTCGAAAAACATCAACTCCGGCGAAGGCGGAGCGATCATCACCAGCAACCCTCAGCTCGAAGAAGCCTGCTGGGGCTTCAAAAACTGTGGTCGTGTGCGCGGCGGGCAGTGGTACCAGCACGAGACCTTGGGCGACAATTTCCGTCTCTCGCAGTTCCAGGCGGCGATCCTGCGCTCGCAGATGAGCCGCTTCGAAGAGTGGGCCGCGTTGCGCGAGCGCAACGGCGACTATCTGTGCCAAGGGCTGCGCGAACTAGGTGGCCTGATGCCGGTTGTGCGCGATGAGCGCGTGACTCGCCACGCCTACCACATCGTTGTAACCCGTTACGACTCGAGCGCCTTCGGCGGCTGGAGCCGCGAGCGCTTTATGGAAGCGCTGCGAGCCGAGGGCATTCCCTGCGCGCCCGGCTATCGCCCGATCTACGACACGGGTGGCATTCAAAAGGGCGAGCAGACTCTGCGCAAGGCGCTTGGCTTGGGACCAGCACCTAAGCCCAACTGCCCCGTGACCGAGCGCGTTTGTCACGCAGAGGCCATGTGGTTGGTCGGCCAAAGCGCTCTGTTGGGCAGCCAGTCCGATATGGACGATATTTTGACTGCGGTCGAAAAGATCAAAAAAGCCGCCCAGAAGGGCTAGCCAGCGCTTATATCAAATCCTCTTAAAGACTTGTGCCTTTCGTAATACGTGAAAAGGAAAACAGGAGTTCCGCTCTGCCGAAGGCCAAAACATAGAGTGGTCAACCAGATTTCGTATGACATCGAGCTTGCGTCAAGGTTCCCTGAGTCTGTCGCAGGGAACCTTGGCTTAGTGCAGAGAACGAAATAGTTTGGACGAGGCGTGAGGCGACGCTCGCCTCACACCCTTCTCCCGCATCTATGCATTAGCCAAAAGTCGTGTCGGCAGCAAAAGACGATCGTTCGCATACCATCGCGGAATTATCTTTGAGAGCAAAGAACTCAGAGAGCTTGTATGCGATTTCGCATACAAGCTCAACATTCACCCCCTCGCCCGCAGTGCGGGAGAGGGGGCCGGGGGGTGAGGGCCAGCTAGCCCATCTGATAGCCGTAGGCGGACGCGGTTAGAGCCGAATGGAAGGGATGGACCTTGCCGTCAGAGCGCCGAAGGTATCACACGCATTTAGCGCGCCTCTACTTTGCGTAAGGCAGCAGCTTTAGCACAGAAGGCAATAACAAAACGAGCGCTGCGCTTGTTCAAGGGCAACGCTCGCTCCAAACACAAAATCAATCCGCTGCCGGTGCTAGAGCACCTGCTTTAACCAAGGGTAAACCTCAGTGCCATCCCAACGGTGTACGCCAGAAAAGACGCTATGGGCCAGCTTCTCTTGGTCGCCGCTGAGAGCGTAGGCTTGGCGTGCAATCTCCAACTGCTCGTCGACATTGATCAAACCGCGCGGCCCGTTGAGCGGGTCCTTGTCGCCGCTCTCGATATGCAGTGGGCGGGGAGCGATCAGCGCACCCAAGTCGCCCATATCAACCGTCTGCCACAGGTTGGGCACATAGTTGCAGCTGCAGTTTTCGTTCAAAATCAAGAGCGAATCGCGGTAGCCATAAAAGTAGCCGCTTACCACCGCCACACGCACGCGCTCGTCGAGGGCCGCCAACCAAAGCGCTTGCGCGCCGCCGCCCGACAGCCCAAGCGCACAGAGTCGCTCTGGGTCGCAATCCTCGCGCGTCGTCAGATAGTCGATCAGCAGCATCAGATCCCAAGTCCACATACCGATCATGGTCTGACCGAGCGGAATCGCCATGTTGTTGAGCACGCGGCACGAGCTCGCCAAAACCTGCTCGCGCTCATCGCCCTGCACGGCCCGTTCACGCCGTTCGCCGAAGCCGCGCGCATCGGGGCAGACCACCAAATAACCTTGGCGCACCAAGACCTCGCCGTAATTGTAGTGGTACTGATCGATCACCTCGGCCATAAAGGGCAGATCGCGCCGCCCCGCAACCGATTCTTTGCCGCCTCCGCCGTGACCGTGGGTGGCGATAATGGTCGGCAGCGGGCCGCTCGCGCCGTCCGGCTTGAGCAGATAGAAAGGCATACGAATGCCCGGCTCGGTTGCGATCGAGAACCACTGGCGCGTGTAACCATCGCACTGTACCGGCTCTTGGCTTTCGAGCGCGAAATCGGTGTAACGCATCGTGGGTAGGCCGATCATTTGGCCTAAGCGGGCGCGTGTCTCGGCCTGCCAAGCCTGCAGCTCTTCAACGCTTCGCGCGCGCAGCCCTGCTTGGCGGCTAATCAGTTCAAAGCGCTGTAACAGGTAGGATTCGCTGCTATATGGGCTGCTCATTCTGGCACCACACCGATCGTCAAAAGAATGTTGGCATAGACCCGCTGCTCGCCCGTTGCAATACAGAGCGCTAGATTAGGGTTGCGCGCCGTATCGTAAAAGCTAAAGCGCTCTAGCGGCTGCAGGGTCAGATCGGGCAACAACTCGCGAAACTCACTAAAGATCGGCGGCTCCGGTCCCTCGTTGGGCTGCATCACATGGGCGGCCTCGATCGGAATAGCCGTCGTCAGCACCTTCAAGACATCGGTAACGGTCGGGAAGCCGCGCGTCAGGTTCAAAAAGACCTTTTCGGCGCCGACGTAGCTGCCCGTGCTAAACGGATAGTTGCCATCTGCGATCAGCACCGTGCTGCCATGCCCAGCCCGAGCCAGTGCATGCAAGATCTGTGGGTGAGTTAAAGGATAGCGCAACATTGAGCACCTCTTTCAGAATAGGCGATGAATGGATGCGCTGATTATAGAAGGTTTCCCCGCTTCGTCAATCGAAGAAACCTGCTTAGCTGCCTGCTATTTTTTCAAAATATCGACCAGCGCTTCGAGCGATAGCTCTGAAAGGTGTCGAACGGGAGATTTCGCTGTGCCACAGAGCAACAAGCGCTTGTTAGGGTGCAAATACCAATCAGCGCCCGGGTCGGCCCGCAACAAAGCGGTATACACCGACGAAAGGTTGACGCTCGAATTGGCCTGAGCCGCGATTCCGCAAAAGCCGCGCCCATCGCGATAGGCATAGATCACAGCCCCTTCGCGATAAGCCAATCGGCTCGATCCTCCATCTTCGCTCTCGACTGCGATGCCCTTGCCCCAGCGGGTTTGGAACTCGATCCGGCGTTTGAAAGCCTGCTCCATACGCATCAAGAGTTCTTCTTGTGCGTACCAAGCATCGAGGTTGGGCAACATCGCGAGCGTCACACGGGTGGGATCGTCAGGATACAGGCTGTTGTAACCGTGGATCAGATCGTTCACCGTCAAGCTATTACCGAGATCGCCGCGACGGTTATGGGCATGGTCGAGAGCGACTACGTGACGCACCAAACGCTCCAAAACCGGGTCGTTCGGAGCCACTGCACGCCGCACCAATTCGGCGGCGCAGATCTGATCATCGTCGTCGTTATGATGGTCAAAACGGCCTAAACCGGTGTCAACATGGATCGTGCGTGGATCGGCATCGGCAGGGCTATCGCTATAGGTTGAACCAGCAGGTACAAACACAAGTTCAGCGGAGCTTGCTCCGCCAAAACGCCGCAAAATCCAAATCGCAGCGATACAGTCGAGATCAGGTGCCAGATGTCCAACAATACGTTCTGGGGGTATCACAGACAAACCTTAATACTAGGGCAATCGTTCTTGTCAAAATGTAGCATGCCGACTAAAGGGCGTCAAACCTTCCGCCCGATTCCAGATTTTCATGTATAATCAAGTTCACGACAGTATAAGCTTTCTACATTTAAGGATACTATAATCAATGGCCGGTATTGATTCCAAACAACAGCCGAAGCATGCATCTGAAGTGACCGTCGAATGGTTGCAGTCGATCGAATATAAGATCCAGTCACCCTATCGCAAGCCCACAATCGAAGGTGTTGTGCTTAAGGAACTCAACCCCCTTCCCGATGGTCGTGGTGATGTCATCGAACTGTGGAGCCGCCCTTGGCTCGAAAAAGATGACTTGGTTATGCCCGCTCACGTCTACCAGAGCGCAACCGACTACGGCGTAGTCAAGTGTTGGCACTTGCATGATATCCACACCGATCAATTCACCGTGACCCGTGGCAAACTGCAAGTAACCCTGGTCGATATTCGCCCCGATTCGCCCACCTTCGGCCATGTCAACCCGATCTTCTTGGGTGTACAGCGTCCTCGCTTGATCAAGATCCCGCCCATGGTTATGCACGGCTGGAAGGCTTTGACTGCTCCCGAAGTGATTGTGGTCAATCTCCAGAGCCACGTCTATGATCCTGCTGATGAATACAAGTTTCCTTGGAACTGCGTGTTGGAAGAAGTTTGGGAGCCCCGCAACGGCTAACGTGTCCTCTTTCGCACCAAAAAACGGAGGTTACTAGCGCGGTAACCTCCGTTTTTATGCGCTTTTCAGCTCCGTTTTTCGTCTCAGCGCTCTAGCGGTCTTGTCTCTCCCACCCATTCGGTCTTCACCGCGTCCGCCTACGGCTACCAACATCCCGCCCTCCAAACCGAGCTTGTCTCTGCCTGCAATGCAGTCATCGCTATCGATGAGCAGAATCCGCGCAAACTGGGCAATAGCAAACCCGCTTAAAGAGGTGCTGGCTTACAACGCAGAAAAACAAAAAGCGGAAAAGAGTTGAGAGAGTTCGCGCTACGGCGCGAACTCTCTCAACGAAACTCATTAGGCGGATGCGCTATTAGCGGCTGACGAACGGCAACAAAACGGTGTAGTTGCCTGCTGGCTGAGCGCCCTCCAGCTTGAACGGACCATAGACCTGTCGGCTACCATCTAGCTCAACTTCTTCGAGCCAGTAGTGATAGAGCAGGCCCGCTTGAGCGCTTTCATCAACGATTTGGTAGCTGGCACCAAGACCGCCGCGCCCTTGACCGAGCACAAGCGTGGAGTGCACCCGTGTGGCGTTGGCGCGCGAGCTATCTGTGCTGCGTAGCACATAGAAGCCCCAAGTCTCTCGTTCGCTACTCGTCACCCAGCTCACCACCAGCTTGTCTGCCTGCCACTTGGCCTCAAACGAGATCAGCGAAATAGCACTGGGGGCCCGTCCATAAATACCAGCATCGAGCGTGGGGTTATGCTCACCCGGCGCCAATGTGATTGGCTGAGTGCGTCCCGTTGTAGCATCGGCGTCGCTATCCAACGAGTCGTCGCCACCGCGATTCGGTTGAGTGAAGCGATCTAAGCTTACCGGCAGGTTGCTAAAGCCCACGCTATAGGTTCCCGGAATCAGACCATCAAAGCGATAGCCGCCCGTGCTGTCGGTAGTTGTGGTCGCGATAGGCGTTCCTGACCCATCGTAGAGTGTCACCGTTACACCGGGCACACCGGACTCGTCCGAATCCTGAATGCCGTTTTCGTTCTTGTCGTGCCAAACATAGTTGCCTAAGCTGGCTGGCTGGAAGAGACCGAAGTCGATCGTCAGGTTGCTATTGGGATTGCTATCGCCGTCGTTGGTCGGCTCGCTGTTGGGGCTGAGCGTGACCACACCGCTGCGAATAACGCTGCCGTTGAGCGTGCCGTTATCGTCGTTATTGACGTCGTTGTCGGGATCGGGAGCGGCCTCGTAAGGACCGGTCGCGCTGCCGTTGGTTCCAGTGCTGGTGACATAGCCCGCTGGCGGATCGATCTCGACCATATAGTCGCCCGGAGGGAGCTTGTCGAACAGGTAGTTACCGTTGGCATTGGTAGTCGTGCTCGCCAGCACCACTCCATTGCTGTCAAGTAGACGCACGGTTACACCGCTGATACCGCTTTCACCCGCATCGACGACGCCATTGTTGTTGACATCGTTCCAGACCAAGTCGCCCAAGCTCATAACACCCACCAAACCAGCGTCCCAGGTCGGGTCGTGCTCGCCAGGTGAGAGAGACGTGACAATTGTGCGTCCAGTAGCGATGTCAGCATCACTATCGACTGTGTCCCCACCGCTATCTTGAGTCGTAAAAGTGTATCCGGGAGGAGGCACGAATACGATCGCATAGTCGCCCGGCTCTAAGCTATCGAACAGATAGTTGCCGTTCGAGTCAGTGGTGGTGGTCTCGATAATAGTGCCGTTGCTGTCGAGCAGGTTGACGGTGACACCCGGCACACCAGACTCGTCCGGATCTTGCTGCCCGTTGCCGTTGCTGTCGTACCAGACCGTATCGCCGATGCTGGCTAGTTGGTAGATGCCCGCGTCCCAGCTCAGGTCGTTTTGTCCGGCCTTCAGCGTGGTTTGTACGGTCGCACCGGTGCTTGGGTTAGCGTCGCTGTCGAGCTCGTTGTCGCCACCCACATCTTGGCTGACGAAGCGGTAGTCCGGAGGGAGCGTGCTGATGTCGAACACGACCGAGTAGGTGCCGGGCAGCAGATCCGTGAACAGATAGTAGCCGC